>Ga0307377_10002013_pt1 | contig 24493 bp, 46 predicted proteins | sample TR3MG_FD_202535 | JGI IMG/M metagenome (GOLD analysis project Ga0307377, IMG submission 202535) | Soil microbial communities from Risofladan, Vaasa, Finland - TR-3 | ecosystem: Environmental > Terrestrial > Soil > Coastal area > Acid sulfate soil | place: Finland: Risofladan, Vaasa | collected...
GCCACAAGACGAAGCCAGTTCTTTATCGGGGACAATAAAGGCAAATGGTTTGATATATACTATGCTTACTAATCTCTTGACAGAGCTTGATGGCACTGCTTCTGCTGGCTGGGATACTATGGTGTCAGTTGGTTTAACTATTACAGATGCTCAGAATGATGCAGGAGCAGCGACTATTGATAGTAATATTATATCTGTAGTAGATACTAAAATCTATAAATTGGTTACGTTTTTGACTCTTGTAGGTACGGGAGTGGAATTACCGACAGTAGGATTTTATGATACCAGTGCAGTAGATTATATTTCCAATGAAGTTGCATTAACAGAAGGCATCAATTTTGTTACTTTAACCGCTACAGCTACAGAGGCCGTTGATGCGTATCTTCGGATTGCTGTTACGGGTGCTACTGAAGCAGATTTTACTTTAAGTACAACTTATCTATGGCTAACTAATTAAAATGATATTACTATTACCCTTTAAAAACTTTGGTTTCTACAGGGAAAAACCCGTAGAGATTTTACTAAATATCGGCACATTAGAAGATATGTGCGAAAGTTTAGGTATTGGATTTCAGGAGCTGGAAGGTTATATTAATAAGTCAAATGAGGACTTTACATTTCATCTTTTATACTATGGCTATTTAACTGCCTGCCAAAAAAATTATAAGAAGCCTAAATACACTAAATTAGAAGCGCAGTATTGGGTCAGTCATTTGAGCATAACCAGCAGGAAGAGCCTTACTGAATTACTGGTACAGTTATTTGGGAAATTACAGAAGCTAGCTAAGGGCGAAGTTAAAAAAAAAGTGAAGTAACATTTGATAAGCTTCGTGAGTTTGCTGTTGGGGAATTGGGATGGTCAATAGAGAGATATAGAGCAGCGACATTATATGAATATAGATTAGCTGTTGATGGATACCATCGTAAATGGGAAATGAATACAGCATGGTTGATGAGGGAGATTTGTTGGACGATAATTCAATGGGCCCCATTTTTTAAAGGCAAGCCGGACAGAAAAGATAAGATAATGAAACTAAGCATAGATAACGCCCCAATCAAAAAAGAAGCAACACAAGAAGATGTAATTAAAGAGGCAGAAGTATTTGAAAATAAGTTAAAGCAAGGGTAATGAGCAAGAAAATTAATGTTCCTGTCGAAATTTCTGGAACAGCGAAAGGCTATAAGGTCGCTGCAAAGGACGCAGAAGCAGCCACTAAGAAGATGGCTAGCAGGGTCAAGAGTACCTCAAAAGGCATGATGAATTCCTTTAAGAAGTTAGGTGCTGCAATTGCTATTACTTTTGGAGTAAGGCGTATAATTGAATTTGCAAGAGCAACTGTAGCAGCTTATCGTGTGCAAAGAGAAGCCGAGGTTAAGCTTCAAACAATTATGAAGCAACGCATGGGGCTCGGCAAGGAAGCAGTAAAAGACTTGCAAAAACAAGCTAGTGAGTATCAAAAGATCGGAGTAATAGGTGACGAAGTTCAACTAGCAGGACTCCAACAATTAGCAACATTTGTACATCAAAAGGAATCATTACAAAAGATGCTTCCGGCAATGAATAATCTATTGGCTCAACAGAAAGGCTATAATGTACAAGCTACGGATGCGGTAAATATTGCTAATATGATGGGTCGGGCATTGACCGGTCAGTTAGGTTCCTTAAGCCGTGTGGGTATTACATTTACAAAAGCACAAGGCGAGGCTTTGAAGTTAGGAGATGAAACCCAAAGGGCGGCAGCAATGGCCGATATATTAACAGCCAATGTTGGTAATGTAAACGAAGCACTTGGAAAGACTGACTTGGGAAAAATCCAAAGGTGGCAAAATGCCTGGGGCGATTTTAAAGAAATGTTAGGCTCGAAGTTAATGCCGATATTAGGGAAAATGTCTGAATGGGCGTTGGATTTTGCAGAAAAAATGTCGAGTATAACGGGTGATCTTTCTGTATTGACAAAAGCCCAATTACAGGATAGGAAAGAAGAATTAAAAGTACAAAAACAAATATTAGAAGATAGAGGATACGAAAAACAGGCAATAAACGATGCATATGACGGATTGAAAAAATTTAGCAAAGAAGCAAGAAATAATCGTGTAGAAATAAGAAAAACGATAGAGGAATTAGGTGAGGTTGAAACAACTATTTCTGAAATTAACAAACTTCTTGCTATTCCAGAGCATGATAAGGGTGTTGTTGGTACTTCTGTAGAAGATCTGGAAGCTCAGGATAAAGCATTAAAAAAACTAAAGTCTGAACTAAAGGCTGTTGAAAAAATATACTTTCGTATAGCATCATTTGAAAAAGCTGTATATCCATCTAAGCCGGTTAAATTTGCTGGCATGGCTCGTGGCGGAACTACTTTAGCAGGTGCTCCTGATACATTAGAAAATATTCAAAAAGTTGTTGATGGCATTGATGCACTTACAGAACAACGGGATGTAATAGATGAATTAACAAACTCATTTGGACAATTAGGAAATGCAATAGGAGGTGTGGCAGGAGCGTGGTTATCTTATATGGCTAATCTGGCATCAACCATACCAAAAGCTATAGTAGCCATAGCCTCACTGATTGCAATTAAAGAAGCAGAGGCAGCAGTTAATACTAAGGTTGCAGCCACAGGAGCAGCAGCATCAGTAGCGGCTATTCCTATCGTCGGACCAATGTTAGCAATAGCAGCTATAACATCTGTATTAGCAGCATTGGCAGCTATTCCAAAGATGGCAGATGGTGGTATAGTATCAGGGCCGACACTTGCACAGGTAGGTGAATACCCCGGAGCAAGCTCAAATCCGGAAGTGATAGCACCATTATCTAAATTAAGAGATATGATAGGCGGTGGTGGTAGGATGGAGATATTTGGCAAGTTACATGGCAAAGATATATATTTAAGCAATGAGAGATACGGACAAGTATTAAATAACAATACCTGATGGCCGCTACTTATAGAACAGAGTTTACGGATCGACTTGGGGTTGATTGGAAGATAGAATTTCTAATCGGTGGTGGTGGTGCTGTTTCCTCAATGACAGGAGCAGACGACTCGCTTACTATTGAATATATGTCCAGCTCTGAAGAGTTATTTGACAGCCCGATAAAAGGGAGTATAATTGATGTAAGGGTATATTCTACATCAAATTTTCAATGGATAGGTTTATATACTGAAGGTGATTTAGATACCAAGATAAATGTGTATTATGACAACGCAGGTGATGTATTATTCTGGACAGGCTATGTATTATCTGGTGCGTACAGCGAACCTTACGATGGGGTATCTTATCCTGTTGTTGTCAGTGCTGGGGACGGCTTAGGCTATCTAAAAAAGATACCATACGATAATGCAGGTACTCCTTATACAGGAAGAAAAACAGATGCTTTAATTGTATGGGATATTCTAAGCAAAATAGGAGCTACAACTTTTTCCGAATATGTTAATCTGTATGAAGATACTATGGATCAGACGGCAACAGACTCCCCGTTGGATCAGGTTGAGACCGATGTATCCTTATTTGATGGTGATGATTGTTATGATGTATTGGAAGAAGTATTAAGAAAGTATAACGCCTGTATAAGACAAGTAAATGGTGTGTTTGTTATCTATAGGCCACTTGAATTATATAATGCTACAACTAACGGCAGGACATATACTAGCGCTACAGTTCATGGAGCAGCTGCACAATTAACGCCTAACGTATTATTCTCCCGTACCGGAGGATTAACCGATATTAAACAGGTTGATGGTGGTGATTTAGATATACAGCCCGGAGCGGAGAATTTAGATATGATACAAGATTTTGGCGATAAAGAAAGCTGGATTTCTACACACGAATTTAAATTGGATGATTATAGGTATAATCTGAGTAACTTCCCCAACTGGACTTCAGAGGATGGTTGCGGACAAGAACCATTGGAAACATTTCTTCCGGGCGGTGGCGATGGTGTGGTGATTACTGCTCATCAGGACTATTCCGCTCCTCCTCATACAGTATTAATATCACAGGAATTTGGGAGTGATTTGGTTCTGGCTGCTGCTGACGAGACATGGTTTAGTGTAGATTGGCAATGGATCAATCGAGCAGGTGTAGAAAGACCTGACTTGGTATTTTGGATACAAGTAACAGACAATGCTGGTAATTGGTGGTTAAAAGACGGTGGTGATGATACAACAGCAGAATGGGATGGTGGAGCAGCTTCAATTACGTTTACAGAAACCGCACCGGTAGGGAATAGTGGTTGGAAAACATACGCAAGGACAATTACAGGTGGTGTGCCAATAGCCGGGCCATATACAATAAGGATATTTGCAACCAGTGATGATAACCCTACTGTATTTTTAGCAATAAAAAATATCAGGATATGGAGTAACTCAAATGCAGTCAGGGCGTTTAGACATACTGGATTGAAAGGTAAAAGATGGTTATTTGGTAGGCAACACATGATATATGAAACAACAGAAGTTAGAGCAGTTGTAGAGCATACAGAATCTTACACACCGGGTGTTAAAGGAATAGATATGGAATATGTTTATAGGTTAGGCGACGTTGATCCTGCTATAACAAATGTCACCAATACTATTGAACAATTTGCCGGTTGCTTGACTACAGGTGGAGCAGAGACGACCGCATGGTCAACAATCACACCAGGTGGTGAGTCGTCTGAATTACTGGCTTTGATTGCAGGGGAGTTAGTTATTCAATATGCCAGACCAAGGCAGGCTTTGTCGGTGCCGGTTTATGAGGGCGATTCTGTAACACACCATCCACAAATTAAACTATTAGGCAGTTTTCAGGATAGCCTGAATCAATTTGCCGCAGTCAACAGGCGATTTGTATTTAATAGCGGTAGATTTAATGTGAAACCACGACATTGGGAATTAGACCTTGTTGAGATAATAAGCACAATACCATGAGAAAAGATAAGGTACGTATCAGGGGTACATTTAATATGGGGGTTACTGGTGCTTCTGGCGGCGGTGGCGGCGGCGGTGGAGTTGGTGCGCATGCATCATTGACTCAACTTGATTATGCCAGTGCAGGACATACAGGATTTGCACCTATTGACAATCCAATTTTTACAACTAAAGTTACTACTCCTTTACTAAAAGTCACAACAGGTGCAGCAGCTGGCAATATGCTTATCAGTAATGCAGCAGGTGATTTATCATACTTAGCAGCAGGAGCAACGACAAAAATATTAGTAGGTGGCGGTGCTGCTAATCCTGTATGGACAACTGCCACAGGGACGGGAGCGCCAGTCAGGGCAGATAGTCCTGTCTTTACTACAAATATAACATCTCCATTAATTTTCGGAGGTATTGCTGCTAATGATGATATTATTATTCGTAGCACTTCTCATGCAACAAAAACAACTAGTTATGTTATTTTACAGGATACTGGTGGCAATGTCGGAATAAATACTACTACACCAGGTTCTAAGTTACATATTAAACAAACTGTAAATACTTCTGCAGGAGGAATTCGTCTTGAGTCCGCTGATGGTTGGTCAGGGGCAGTTTGGCGGGAGGCAACTGGTGATGGAGCATTAATCCTGCGGAATAATAGTATAAATACTTTAGCAATTAAAGGTGGTAATGTAAGTTCATATGCCACACCTTATGTTAGTCAATTAACAGGATGGAACATAACACAGGCCGGCGCAGCTGATTTTAGATACTTATATACAGATGAGTTACACGCTAAATCATTTATCGCTGACCTTGAACAGGCTTTGGCAGGAGGTCAGATAATATGTAAGTCAGTTGCTCCATTGGCAGCTGTATTTACTATTCCGGCGGCAGGGGCAAACGCTACTTTAGTTGTAGAATCATTCAGAGGCTTTGATACATTTAGAGTATTTGTCAATGGTGATATTATACGATTAAGACAATTTGCAAGGGCTGGCACTACATTAAGTATTACAGATACATGGGGTACTGTGGTTTGGGCATCTACTGATACAGATGCTAATACACAAACATATACATTTACTCGTTCTACTGCTCCGAATGCCGGAGGAGGTGTTGCTACAGAAACAATAGGAATAGGAACGCTGGCGTTAGATTATGGCACTACAGGGAATGGTTTTTTAGAGAGTAATTCTATTGATGGTGCAGCGGGTGTTAATTCTCCCTATCAACAAGTGGTGACATGGACCACACACCCGGCAACCGGGTTAACATTAAGAAGCAGGCTTGGTAATTTGTCAGGAATAAATGATGCAGATGTAGGAGGAGATTTAACTGGTCAATATGGTTTATACGCAGAGAATGCTTATCTAAAAGGTGTGATAGTTGCCAATACAGGATATATTGGTGGTGTTGATGGTTGGGTAATTTCTGCTGGGTATATAAAAGATGTTGCTGGTACTGTTGGTTTATCAGCAGTTGTGACAGGTGGTGATGATGTACGATTCTGGGCTGGTCACGCAACACCTGCTAGTGCTCCATTTCAAGTTACTGAAGCAGGAGCATTAACTGCCACAGGCATTGCTGAATTAGGTACTGGCACTGCTGTATATGATGGCAAGGCCTCAAATATAGCAATTATGAATGCTGATATTTGGGAGAATGCTTATGATGGGGATAATTCCGGAATACACGTAAACAGAAAAGGATATGATGGTGGAGATACTCATTTCAAAGACTTTCTTGTTTATGATGGAAAAGGCACTAATGTTTTGTTTAAAGTTGCCGGTTCTGAAGGAACTGTTTATGCACCTACACTTAGAGTAGATACAGCCTTTCAATGTAATGGAACTGCTGAAATTGATAATACTTTGCATGTTACTGGTATTACAACGCTTGATGGTTTAGTAAAAACAGTTGGAGGACTACATGTAGGTGGTGCTGCTGATCCCGGAGCAGATAATTTACAAGTAGATGGTGTGGCAAGCATTGGGGGAAGTTCGGCAGGAGATATTTTATTAAATTTGGTATCTTCAACAAAAGCGCTTTGCGTATCAAGAATGACGGAAGCTCAGGCTAATGCAATGACGCCAACCGCTGGTATGATTGTATATATGACTGGCTTAGGACATTTTTACGGATATACCAATGCGTGGAGAATATTAGATTAGATTAAATTAAATTAAATTAAATTAAATTAATATTAATTAAAACCTTAAAAGATGAAATTAAAAATCAATCAAAATTTAAAAGGAGCTAATGACAAGCCATTACTCCCTGCATTACTTTTTAAAGATGTAATAGAACGGGACCTTTTATCTGCCGTTGAAGGTGAAAAAGTAAAAGAGAAGTTAGAGAAATATGAACTTTGGAGGAAGGTGAAAAGCTGTCTTGTAGAAGTTGAGTTAACTATTGAGGAAATAGCTCTTATCAAAAAATTGATAGGCGATCTTGAATATCAATTAGTAATGGGACAATGTTTTGAGTTTTTAGAGCAGAAAGAAAAGAAATGATTATCTTTACATTATGAGCAAGGTAACAGGAAGTATTACGCAGAAAGGGGTCTCCGGAAGTATAGTAGGACTTGGTGTAGTGGGTAGTATTGTTGAGAGTGGTGCTGCACCAGTAGCAGGTTATCCTGCTGTATTAGATGACGGTAATACGGTTGCGTGGTTTGACTATCTGGAAAATATCACAATGGATGGGTCAAATTTAGTAAGGATTTGGGGTGATAAATCAGTAGAAGGAAATGATTTATTACAAGCCGTAGGTACTAGGCAGCCTCTTTGGAGTGCAGATGGTGTTCTCTTTGATGGAATAGATAACTTCATGAAATGTATTGCTTTCCCTTGGAATCAGCCGGAGTTTATCTATATGGTGATGAAGCAAATAACGTGGACAAATTTCGATTATTTCTTTGATGGCAATGCTTTAAATTCAGGAGTTATGTTTCAAAGAGGAGTTACACCAAACATTTCTTTATATGCAGGAGCTGAATTGGGGCCAAATATCAATATGATTCTTAATCAATGGAAAATTGTGCGTATTCTTTTCAATGGTATCGCAAGTAAATTACAAATTAATGAGATAGCAGCGATAACGGGGGATGCAGGAGCTGCCAATATGGGGGGATTTACTTTAGGATGTCCTGCTGATGCTTTATTTGGCAGGTTTTCTAACATCGAAGTAAAAGAGATAATAGGCAGGTCGTCAGCCGTTGGAGAAGCGGCAATATATTCGTATTTAAGTACAAAATATGGAATTTAAAAGATAAAACTATGTTAGCAATATTTACATCAGAAGCGGAAGCGATTACATTTTCAGAAAAGATACACGCTTACTTAACGGCAAACAGACCGAGATATAATGCTACTCACTGGTCAGATATAAACAAATCAGATTTTGAGAAGAAATGGCTTGTGAAAGTGCCTTTTGATTATCGGAAGTGGCCAGTGAAATTAAAGATTGATGCAACAGTAAAAGAAACTATACCGATTGCGGATGCAAGAGTCTTTTTGAGTACTTGGAAAGAACCTATTGAGATAAAACCTATTGAGATAATTAAGACGAAATAAAACCATGGAATATTCTGAAATTGAAAGGTTAATTGCATTAGTTAAAGCAGAGATTAAAAAATTTAAAGATATGTCAGAACAGCAAGAGTTATTTTTAAAATAAAATGATATGGAAAAAGTAATTGCAGGATATTTCGTTTCACTTGGAATCGGGACTATCCATTGGATCGTGGAACTAACCTCGATATTGGAGTTTGCGACGATATGTGTAGGCTTAATTGGTTTAACTGCCACGGCCATAATAGCGTGGAGAAAGGTATTTAAGAAATGACAAACGTAATAATTCATTGCTCGGACTCAAGTTTTTTTCGTATCTTTGTTTTATGACAGGAATTTATAAAATAGAATCAAATGTTAAGCCAACTCGTTTTTATATCGGGAGTGCAATTAATATTCAAAAAAGAAAAAGAGAACATTTGCATCAACTTAAAGAGAACACACATCACAATCCCAAATTACAGGCTCATTATAATAAGTATGGAAAGGAAGATTTATTATTTTCTGTTTTGTTGGGTTGTGATATTGATGATTTAATTAAAACAGAACAATATTTTATTGATTTTTATAAGCCGTGGTTTAATATTAATCCGATTGCCGGAAGTTGCTTAGGACAAAAAAGATCAAAAGAAAGTTGTGAAAAATCAAGCAAAAGAATGAAAGGTAATATTCCATGGAATAAAGGAATGAAAATGACTAAAGATCATTGTGATAATTTGCGTAAATCCCATAAAGGACAAATTGCATGGAATAAAGGTTTAAAGGGATTCGGCAAAGGAAGGAAGATGACAGAAGAACAGAATAGGAGAAATTCATTATCTAAAACAGGAGATAAAAATCCAATGTTTGGCAGGACGCACTCTGAAATGTCTAATAATAAAAGAAGTGAATCTCTTAAAAAAACATGGGCAAAAAGAAAGGAAAAAATCTATGGTTAATATTATTTGTCATTGCAGTGATAGTTCCTTCGGGAACGCTGCACTTATAACCAAGTGGCACGTTGTGGAAAGGGGCTGGATAAATATCGGTTATCATTACGTTATTCTAAATGGCCTCTTATCACCATACAAGCGGCATGAATATTTTAATGGTCATCTGGAAACAGGACGTCCTTTAGATGATGACGGAGATATGGAGCTGGACGAAAAGGGCGCTCATGCCTTTGGTTATAACAATGCTGTTGGAATCTGTTTGATAGGTCTGTCAGGTACTTTCACTGAGACGCAGATCCGGACGTTGGGTCATCTTGTAAGACGATTAAGGCAACAGTTCGGAGAAATAAAAGTTATGCAGCATTCGGACGTTGATAAGAAGAAGCCGCAATGTGCAGGATTAAGTAAGTTACAATTAGAATCACTAAATCTATAACTATGCAAGTATCAAAATTTTCAGTACACCCGAAAAACTACAATGAGCGAAGGCCGGAGTTATTAAAGAATATTGCCGACTTAGGGCTTCTGGTTGCTATGATAGTTGAGATCGTGCCGGAATTTCCCGGTCGCCAATGGGTTGTTTTTGCAGGAATAGCCTTTAAACTGATAACAAAGTTTATTTCAGAACATCCCAGACCATGATCAAAATAAGTACCATGTTTAAGATTTTTAAAATTATTAATCCTGTAATAAAACCCATTATGAAAAATATTAAACTTATTTTAATTGGTATTGCAGTCCTGTTTTTTGCTACTGCTATTGTGACTGTCAATATTCAGGCAAAGAAGATTAAGGAAAGAGATAAAGAAATCGCAAGGATACAGTTAAACAATATACAATTAATGGCTGAGAATAAGCAAAAAACAACGCTGGTGCTAAAGGAAAGAGAATTGACAGGGAAAGTACTAGCGGAAAGAGATAGTCTTGCAGAACGCCTTAAAATACGTCCTAAGGAGATATTAAAAGTTATAACTGAAACGATCATTCAAACAGATACGGTAATTAAGAAAGTCCCTGTGTATATTGCAGAACAGAACTTTTGGAAAATTAAAGATGCTGGTCCATGTTTCAAATGGCAGGCAGATGCTTTTTTAAAAGATGATTCGCTAAGTGTTAACAGGACCTTATTTTCTTACAGCAACAAAACTACAGATGTGTACTTTAAAGAACGTCCCCGGAAGTTCCTGTTTATTCGGTACGGTAAATGGCAATATAAGCAGAAGATTGATTCGGAATGTGGGGGGATCAGTACGAGGGAAATTCAGTTCATAAAATAGTTTTTCATGATTGGGTTTAGTGGTTAGTTTCAGACTGGGTTTAGGGTTTTCCCCGGTCCCCCTCGAAGAAATTCGGGGGGTTTTATTTTCATATATGATAATAAGTTTGTAAATTTGCTTTGTGATTAAAGATAAAGACTACCAAGACCCTATCATGCAAGGGTAGGCAACGCCTCAAAGATAATCAGGTGGTACTGACAATCAGGAGGGTGGTAATCAGGCCGTCTCGTCTAATGCATTAAACGAGTCGCATTTACCTTAAAATTATGCATGAATCATATTGCCTCTCAGAAATGGGGGGCTTTTTTATTTGCATATATGATAATAAACTATCACAAAGGAATTAAGTTATCAACAATTTGTTAATAACTTTTTACACATTTGAGCAAAATAAATGCCAAAAAGCTTGGAGTGTATTGCATTATAGTGTATATTTACTGTATAATTAAACCAAGAAATCATGAAAACAGCAGCAGAAAGAATCGAAATGACAAGAAAAAACCTAATGAGCGTACCGGGTTATAATTTCAATGAAGCTAAATTAAAAGATATTTGCGAAACAAATGATTACATACCTGAAGGTGCTCATGTAATGTCCAATGGTGATGAAAAAGTATATTTTGAAGGTGATACTTTTGTTACGAAAAATGGCAGTCAGATTATCAAAAGTTTTGCAAAATCAACACTAAGCGAAATGCAACAGGAGCAGTTATTTTGCATCTGGGCCGGCAAACAAGTAACTATATAAAATCAGAAATTATGAAAAAGCAATTTGTTGAATGTGATTACAGGTATCAGGCAGAAAAAGAATGCCCGTGGGCTTCAAAAATCACTAAAGTAGTCGGTGGTTACATGTGCTTCGAGATTATTGAAGATTACGAAATCTGGAATAATCAAAAATAGTTATGAAACCACAAGACTTCATAAAATGGTCGACCCTTTCCAGGTTCCTGATAGGGACTAAAAAAAGGGGAGGTATCCGGGGAAACGTGATCCCGAACAAACACGCTCATAAAGTTGCAAGGCTGATCAGATTGATTAAACTCTGGATGGAGTGGTGTGAGAATAATCCAATAACATGACAAAAATCATATTTAAACCTGATAAATGTCATAGTTTAGTACATTTCAATAGCTTATCTTTATACTATAAATTAATTAAACCGACAAGATCATGAAAACAATCGAAAAAATTAAAATCAAATTATCTGAACCAGACTTGGATGTCAGTATGTACGCAATTAACATTCTTATTGAAAAAGTAAATGAATTAACTCAAGTAGTCAATGAGTTGAATTATGAAGTTGGCGTTATACACGAATGGAAACTTGAAAAAGAAGGGATTTAAAATAGCACAAGACAAAATTTACCGTTTAAAACCAAATAAGATGGAAATTTTAAAAACGGTACATCACTGCGAATATTGCACTAAACAAGGATCAATATTTCATTTATGCCTTGTAAAAATTAACGGTGTTATAGTTGTTATTTGCCCCGATTGCCTGAAGACTCTTAAAACAAATGTAAATCTTAAAATTGAATCAACTTAAAACCAAATAAGATGAAAACAAACCAAAGGCGAATGATCGGATTATTGAAAATATTTAAAGACATTGAGCTATTTTACAGCATAACATTTACTCGTTATGACTTGAGGTTAAGTGCTGAATTTAATTCAGACTTAGCAAAAGAAATAATAAGCCTAAGATTTACAAATACAGGGCTGGATGCAAATGGATATTTGTGTTTTAAAAGAAATGATATTAATATCGTATTAACATGAAACAATTCAAACTTACAATCAAACGTCTTGACAATTCCGAAGAGTTCCTGGAATTATCGAATAAGATCATGAAGCATCTTTATAAGGATTTCGATTTAAGGGACGAGCCGGAGTTCTGTAATATGACTCTCTCAGACCTATTAGGAGTCGATCTAATGGATTTAGATGTTATGGTTAGCGGTAACGACTTCCCAAGTTCAGTTAAACGCTTAGGCGAGCTTATTTTAGTTGGGGATCAGTATGGAATAAGTGATGACTTCTGTCCTAATTGCGGCCATCCTGATTACTACTATACAGGTGGTATGATGTTATGTCCTCAATGCGAGTTTTCCGAATATGCCGATCCTCCTTTGTGCGATGGCGATATTGCCGATTACTCTGGATTTGTAGCACTTTAATAAAAACCAAATAAGATGAAAATAGTAAAATTTAAAGCGTGGCATTTAGGTAAAATGTATGATGTTAATACTCTTGGGATAAAAATGACTGGTATAAATAAAGGTTTGTCATTTGCACACAAAGAATTTCAGTCTAAAGAAATGGAAGAAGATGCTGTGATATTTACTGAAACCACAGAATTTATGCAATTCATCGGGGAGTACGACAAAAATGGGATTGAGATATATGAAGGGTATATAAAAAGATGGCAGTTCAATGATAGTGATAGATACTCTGTATGTTATTGGTCTGAAATTGATTGCGGTTTCAGATGGAAGTTAATAAAACATAATGAGACACAAGCTAATTTTAATCATGATATTCTTTTCGATACAGAAGAGGATTTTTATGATTATGTTATTGGATGCAATCAACGAGAAAATGGTTTTGATTCATGGAGTACTATTGTTGGAAACATCCACGAAAACCCTGAACTATTATGAACACACCCCTCCGATTAGTAGGCTTCAGCAAGAAGAAAGACAAGGAGATCACTATGATACTTTTCGATGGATCGGTCTGGTCAGTCATAGACGATGTACGTTACTTCTTTGAGCCGGACACGATAGTACAGTTAAGGGAGTATAATAGCGGTGTCCTTGTGGATGAATTGAAACTTAAAGACTTATTTAATAAACCAAAAAAATAGGAATCATGACAATTATTATTTATTTTACAGAAGACAAAAAGAATTATCAGATAATTAGACCTCAAACAGAGGGAGTAAACAGGTTTGCTGGTGATGTAAGAAAATTAGTTGAACATGTCACATGCAGCACGCATTCAGAAGGGATAAGAAATTATCATTCGTTTGAGATTATTTAATAAACCAAAAAAATGGAAATTATGAATGAAAATGAAGAATTAATACTTATACAGAAAAAGATATTAGCAAAGACATCGTCGATATCCGGATGGGTGACCATTTTTGGAATAATAGGGATTATTGCTATCTGTATTAGATTGTTCAATGCACTTCTGAGCGCAGGGTTATAAATAGGTTTTTGTTTTATGGATTATAATGTGGAGTAAAAAACAAATATCAAAATTAGACAAATACTATCCGCCTTGTGGAGAATGTTGGATTTGTGGACACAAAGATAAAAGGCATAGGATGTGGGATGCTATTTTATCATTATCAAAGGGTGGTGAACCTGATGAATTTATTGCAGGACTTTATCAAATTGACGTTGAATATGTGAAACTTGTTTTAGAGATAAAACCTTATCATAGAAATAATTTTTGAGTAATAACAAACAAAGAAAATGGCTAAAAAAGTTGGTACAGGCAAAGGCGCTAAAAAATATGGTCGTAATAGACGTCCTGTTAATGCTGCTATGAGTGCTTATGTCAGAGGAAAAATATCCTTTGAAAGCTATCAAAAGCAATCAGGGAAAAATAACTAATAATAAACAAAGAAGAATAACATGAAAATATTAGGAAGCACACAGTATGTTAACTTAAAAACTCAAAAAGATCCTTGGTATCAACTTAAGGTAATTAATCAATGGGATTGGAAAACTAAAGCAATATGCTTTGAATATGTATCAGGCACACTGATTACTTTTTGCTTAAATTTAAATACTCCAAAAACAGATAATTCTTATAAATCTGAAATAGTTGAAATCATAACTCCTGAAATAAAAAATACTCTTATAGATATGGGGTATATTGTAGGTTAACTAATTGAGTAATAATAAACAAAAAATAAGATGAAAGACAAACTAATTGAAAAACAAAAAGAGTTAATTGAATTAATGGATCGTTATTTTGTAGCAAAGACCAGACCATCACTTAATGAACTTATCGAATATGAAGCATTAAAAGATGCAATTATCGAATTAGAATACAAATATCATAATTTAGCAGAAATTAAAACCCGAAAAAATGGAAACAAATCTTGAATTATTAAAGAAACCTTTAACAGTCGATCAGATTGATTTTAAGGTGGCACAAGTAACAGGCAATGCAAATGGAGTGTGGTGTTATATCCTTGCTTACAAGGATGCCAGAACGGATATGCAGGTACTTGATGAGGCTTGCGGACAACTCAATTGGAGTAACGAATATCAGAGAGATTCAAAAGGTGTGTTACAATCTACTATAAGTATCTGGGATGCTGAAAAGATGCAATGGATAAGCAAAACATCAAACGGAGTTCCTTCTGATTTTGAAGGTGAAAAAGGCGAGTACTCGGATGCTTTTAAGAGAGCAGGATTTATGTGGGGTATTGGCAGACAGCTTTATGATTTTCCTCAAATATGGGTACAACTAATCGAAGGTGATTATTTTGAGAAGGATGGTAAATATAAAGCAACAAGAAAGTTACGGCCTAATGAATGGAAATGGACCGTATCAGAAGATTATGTATCGGTAACGGCTGAACGCAAATTTGGCGGTAAGTATGTTAATGTTTATGATTCAAACCCTTATAATAAGAAATCATGAATAAAGTAATCCTTAAAGGTAATTTAGGTAAAGACCCGGAAGTCAAAACATTTGATTGGGGTAAGGTAGCAAAATTTTCACTTGCTACAACTGAAAGCTACAAGAATAAAGAAGGTGAAAAGGTTACTAATACCGAGTGGCATAATGTTGTTTTTAAGGGTTCTATTTGTGATGTGATAAAAAAGGAAGTACACAAAGGAGATCAGCTTTTAGTTGAAGGGAAAATAGTCACCAGACAGTATGATGATAAGAATGGTGTTACTCATTGGGCTACTGAAGTTGTTTGCCATTCATTTGAATTTTGTGGAACTAAGAAAAAAACTGAAGGACCAAAGAATCAGGAAGGCAAATATCAAGATGCAAAAACAAGCGATATTTCAGAGCTTGCTGAAGAGTGTAAAAAAGAAAATGAAGATGATCTCCCCTTCTGATGAAAACATTCCAATTACCAGCAGGATTAGAAGGGTATCGGTCTTTAAAAGATCGTACCCTCAAACTCACTTTCGAGACAGGAGAGATGTCCCCGGAGCAGATGGCTAATATTCATTTCAGTCTTAATAAAATTGGATGGCTTGCCTTTAGTCCTGATCCGTTTGCTACTCATGAACTTGATGAGATAGATAAAATGAGAGTTGAGTTTGACGATACCGGCAAAACACCAGCTCAAAGGCTAAGGGGAGTGCTTTATAGAAATTGGGAGATTAGCCCTGAAGGATATAAGGTATTTAATGACTTCTATAATGCCAAATATGAAATTATGATTAAACATTGGAAAAAACCTCTGCCGTGAAAAAGGCTAAATCCCTTCCGAAGCTCAAGGCCGAAGCTCAACTAATTTTTAATGCTTATATTAGAAAGCGCGATGAAGGACTGCCATGTATCTCTTGCGGAAAGTACAAAAAGAATATGCAGGCAGGACATTACTACCCAGTGCAGGGATTTGATGGATTGAGATTCGACGAGTTTAACGTTCATAACGAATGTCCGGGGTGTAATTGCTTTGATGAAAGCCATCTGATCGGGTACGGTGAAAACCTCCCGGAAAGAATCGGACAGGAAAATTACGACTGGCTAAAAGATGCGGCACGAGAATATAAACGAACCGGGCACAAGTGGCAGCGATCTACATTAATCGATTTGATCGCAACGTATAAACAGAAGCTAAAAGAATTGGAATGTGAATAAAATAGATACTGCAATACAAACAATTCAAAAAGCTGAATCTTTGGCATTGAAATATCAGGATTATGGCTTTCATTTAGCTTTTTCAGGCGGTAAAGATTCACAGGTTATTTATGAATTATGTAAAATGGCAAGGGTTAAATTTCGTCCTATTATGCAAATCACAACTTTAGACCCGCCAGAATTAATGAAGTTTGTCCGAAAAAACTATCCTGATGTAATAATGGAACGTCCCGAAAAATCTTTTTATAAACTTATTTTAAAGGAAAAGATGTTACCATTGAGAAATATTCGTTGGTGCTGTCGATATCTTAAAGAACAATCTGGAGCCGGAACCGTTACGATAATTGGAATACGAAAAGCTGAAAGTAATAAAAGAGCAAAGCGCAACGAACTGGAATTATCAAATCATAAATACTCAAATACATTAGATCAGTTTAATATTGATAATAAAGATCAAATTTTGTGTATCAATGGTAAGGATAAGATATTGCTTTCACCGATAATTAACTGGACAAATTCAGACGTTTGGAATTTCATCCGGAACCGGAAAATGGAGTATTGTAAACTTTATGATGAAGGCTATACAAGAATAGGTTGTATGTTTTGCCCTATGAGTAGCGCAAAATCTAAAAGAAAAGACAGGATTTGTTATCCCGGAGTTGAAAGGACAATAAAGAAAAGCATAAAAATATTGTGTGAAAATAATAACTATGGTTCCGATTTAGATTGTAATGTTGATGATATTTTTGATTGGTGGATTTCTAATGATAATATAGATGTATTTAAGGCAAAAAAGTTACAATATAAAATACCCTATAAAATCTAATGAAAACCTACACCCATAAACTAACCGGCACGAAGCTAACTATTAAAAAGCTATTTGGCTCGGTTGCTACTTGCAGGCTTGTTTCCGGCACTATCAAAATGCCTTATTCAGTTACAACCGATACGATAGTTTGCTCACTAGATAATTTGAAAGAATGAAAAGCGAAGTTTATAATATTGACTGCATGGAATACATGGCAACCTGTAAAGATAAGCAGTTCTCACTTTCCATTGTCGATCCGCCGTATGGGATAAATATGGATGGGGGAAATGTAGGTTATAATGGGTTCAATGATTTTGAAAAAAAAAGATGGGGTAATAAGCCTCCCGATGAATCATATTTTAAAGAACTTTTTAGAGTATCTAAAAATCAAATCATTTGCGGAGGTAATTATTTTGGATTGCCACGTACACGAGGTTTTATTGTTTGGGATAAAGGGGAGGGGTTTAAAGATAGAACTTATGCAGAATGTGAATATTTATGGACTTCTTTTGATGTTAATGCTAAAATATATAAACGTGATCCATTAGCAAAAGGTGATTACCGGGGCAAAATAAACCCATGCCAAAAGCCTGTACAACTCTACAAGTGGATTTTAAAGAACTACGCCAAAGAGGGCGACACAATATTAGATACTCATATGGGAAGCCAGAGCAGTAGAATTGCCTGTTATGACGGAGGCTTTGACTTCTGGGGTTGCGAATTAGATGAAGACTATTTTGATGACGGCAATAGGCGGTTTGAGAACTTTAAAGCACAACTAAAACTATTCTGATGCAAGCTAAAAAATACAGCTTAATAGAAGCAATAACGAACACCTTCACCGGCTTAATTGTCAGCTTTGGCATTCAGTTAATCATCTATCCTATTTTGAATATCCCGGTACGCCTAAGCCAGAACGTGATTATTACTTTGGTCTTCACTTTTGCCAGCATCGGGCGGGGGTATATTGTGAGGAGAATTTTTACAAGAATACGGAACTAAATTTGATTTATAAACTTAATATTAACAAATTATGAGCGTACGTAAAATTTTTTCAGACAATGATGGGTTAATGGAATTAACTTATCATGTAATCAATGGGGAATTACACATCGAAATTATAGAAGAGGATATCTCTTCTATAATTGTGCTGGACTACCAGGATGCGGTCCAATTTATTTCGGAGCTTAATCGGATAAAAAAATTATTGTTTATCCCGGAATAATTTTGCGGTCTGGGAAATAATGAGTATATTTGCTAAATATATTAGTACGAGTAATATGGAAAATCAATCAATTTTATTAACAATACTGCCCCCGGCAGGGATCGCTTCAGACAGTTGCTCGTACCAACTTATGAAGTTTTTTCTTGTCGGGTGGCTTTTTATATAAGTACGAGATATGAAAGAAATAAAATTAAGTCAGACAGGAAAGAACAAAGGTAAGTATGTTGCATTAGTTGATGATGAAGATTATGACTATCTGAATCAATGGAGGTGGTGTGTAGATGTAAAGAAAAATACTTGTTATGCTATGCGTCGTGATAAAATTACTATTTCATTACATCGTGTTATAATAAATACACCTGAAGGAATAGAAGTTGACCATATAGATCATAATGGATTAAACTGCCAAAAATATAATATGCGAAATTGTAGTCATGCTGATAATTTAAAAAATAAAAAACCATGTGGAAAGTCTAAGTATTTAGGTGTATATTTTATGGGAAAATATAGATATATAAGAGCTCAGATTCAAATAAATGGTACTTGCCATTATTTAGGACATTTTAAGACAGAAATAGAGGCAGCAAAGTCTTATGATAAAAAAGCAAAGGAAGTACATGGTGAATTTGCCAACTTAAATTTCAAATAAGTTATGAAATACTTTCTTCATGATACAAGCTCTTTTGATGACGAGAGGGTAACTGAATTATATTTGAAATTCGGTTATGAAGGACTGGGGTTGTTTTATACGATACTTGAAAAATTAGGAAAGCAGGAAAAACCAGTGAAAACAACAGTACTAAAAGCACAATTAAAAGTAGGCAAAAGACTTGAAAAATGTTGGAAGTTTATGGAAGAAATAGGCATCATATCGTCAAACAATGGTGAAACTTTCAACAAACAACTGCTAAACTTTAGTGAAACGTACCAGATAAAAAAAGAAACTACAAGAAAAAAAGTTGCGGAATGGCGTAAAAAACAAACAGATAGCGAAAATGTAACCAGTTACGTACCGGTTAGTAACCTTCCTAAAGTAAAGGAAAGTAAAGTAAAGGAAAGTAAAGTAAATATAAAGAAGAGATTTATACCTCCATTTTTGGATGATGTAAAATTGTATTTTGAAGAGAATGGATACAAAGAAGAAACTGCTATAAAAATGTTTAAATCTTATTCCGTTGCAAACTGGATAGATTCAAAAGGTAACCCGGTTAAAAATTGGAAACAGAAAGCTATTAATGTTTGGTTTAAGGATGAAAACAAAATTATAGTGAATAATGATGATTTGGAATACAAACAATTAAAAGAAAAGCTATATGGAAAATCTGTATGATATTTATGCAAATACAACTTGCAATGATATACCTATTGAAACGCTAAAGGATTTTATTACAGGATTCCTTTACGATGCTGCTAAAGATATGGGTTGTGATTTTGATAAGAAAGAAACATCGGACAGGGTTTATTACATTATATCTACTCATTACAATCATTTGCCTTTGATGATGATCGCTTCAGCTTTCAAACGTGGGGCGTTGGGTCAGTATGGTGCAGGTCGGTTAATTCCACGAACTATTTACGGATGGCTGGGAGAAATAAATCAAGTGTATCTTACTAAGCATAATACAAGAGATAATTCACAAGACAATTATATTAAGTTTAAGGAATTAGACAAATACCCACTCGGCTCTGCTATCTGTAAAAAAATCGAATGGTACAGAAAAGGTATTTTGAGTATCGAAGATTGGGAAAAAGTGCCGCTGAAGGCCGTTGCTGAGATGATTGGGGGCGGACACCATCCTACTTTAGAACATTTTGGTATTAAGAATAATTTAAAATCATAAAATTATGAAAACAATTTTTCTATGGGTAAATGGTGAAGGATGGAAATCCTTTGATTTTGATGCAGAAGAAACAAAAAAAGCATTGAGTGATAGGCATATTACTATCGGGTACGGTGCGGAAATCGGGTACGGTGCGAAAATCGGGGACGGTGCGGAAATCGGGGACGGTGCGGCAATCGGGTACGGTGCGAAAATCGGGTACGGTGCGGAAATCGGGGACTATGCGGAAATCGGGGACGGTGCGGCAATCGGGTACGGTGCGAAAATCGGGTACGGTGCGGAAATCGGGGACTATGCGAAAATCGGGGACGGTGCGAAAATCGGGGACTATGCGAAAATCGGGTACGGTGCGGAAATCGGGGACTATGCTGAAATCGGGGACTCTGCGAAAATCGGGGACAAAGAAGTTATATTAAAAACAATATTTATAGCAGGCACAAAACATACAGTAACTTGGTATGGTACTAATGAAATTAATATTGGATGTCATAAAAAGTCAATTAGTTGGTGGCTAAAAAATGGTAAAGATATTGCGGAAAGAGAAGGTTATTCTGAAGAACAAACAGAGGAATACCGACAATATGTTTTGATCTGTAAAAAGCTACAAGCCTTGAAATAAAAAAGCCATGACAGACATACCTATATCGAATATATTTGCGCCGAGGAATAATTGGGCTGTAAAATCTTTTAAATGCCGGGTAAATTCATTTGATCCGTTTGCTAAAAAAACAGCAAGGATTATATCTATTGTATTAGGTGTTAATCCGCTTGACAATATTAGGTATAGAGGTAGAGATAATGTACAAGCAAGGCAGTTATATCTTGTCATGATGAAGAAACATACTTCCTGGTCTATGCAAAAGATAACCGAACTTATAAGAAAGGATCATGCAACGTATTATAATTCTAAAAATTCCATTGATAATTATTATGCTACAGATAAAGCGTTTAGAATAAAATATGATATAATAGATAAAAAGATTAGTAAATTAAAACCTTAATCATGGAACCAATTCAACCAAATTCGGTATTAACATTTGTTAGTTATTTTATGATCCTAATGATGGTCCTTTTCGTGGCCGCATGGTTTGTCTGGACGATCGGAAAACGATCTGACTATCCTTGTTATCTTGACAGGATTACATATCTGGAAAGATTAATCGATAAATGCAATGTTGATATTGACTCGTTTGACTACATCCTTCAGGAGTTTGATGTGATTAACCAGTTCAGAAAGAAGGATTTGCGCAGAAATCAGGAGTTATTTGTTAAGTTCTCTTTCAAGTTCAAAGATGAGTGGAAAAAGCGTATTGAGGAAAGTTGTTAACTTTGCAGGATGAAAGTATTAATTGCGTGTGAAGAAAGCCAGGCTGTATGTATTGCCTTTAGAGAAAAAGGGCATGAGGCTTATTCTTGTGATTTGATCCCATGTTCTGGAGATCATCCTGAATGGCATTTGCAAATGGATGTTTTCAAAGCTATTAAATTAAAGAAATGGGACATGATGATAGCCTTTCCGCCATGTACTTTTATTTCCCATGCCGGTAATAGGGCATTGAAAGAAAATCCAGAACGCAAGCAAAAACAAATGGAAGCAATTAGTTTTTTTATGAAATTATATAATGCTCCAATAGGTAAAATATGTATAGAAAATCCAAGAGGTTGGGTGACGCATTATTTCAGACGAGAAGATCAGGTAATTGAACCTTTTGAATTTGGAGATCCGGAAAGAAAAAGAACTTGTTTATGGTTAAAAAACTTACCCCCTTTAATGAAAGGGCCGGTTAATCCATTAGGGATGATACCTAAAAAAGTTATTACAAGAAAGACAGGACAAAGGGAAGGTGGTAATTATGGATATTATTATGTTCAGGGCAAGAAAGCAAAAGATAAATCAAAAACATTCCCCGGAATTGCAAAAGCAATGGCAGATCAGTGGGGATAAGTATTCACGAAAAAGAAAGTAATGAAGATGATAACAATAGCATTAATATTGACCCTATTTAGTTTGACTCTAAAGGCTCCCAGTGAACGGGACTTAGTAATAGTCAAGACAGAAGCTATAAAGCCGTATGAAGACTTATGGAATGCTGTTTGTCAGGTGGAGAGCTCAGGTAATCCTTTTGCGGTAGGTGACAGACATTTGAAAGAAAAGAGTTATGGCATCAGCCAGATTCGCAAAATTAGATTGGATGACTATTACAAGCGAACTGGAATAAGGTATTATGAAAAGGATATGTTCGATCCGGTTAAGTCTAAGGAGGTGTTTTTGTATTACTGTTATGGAAGCGATTTAGAGCCATTGGCAAAATCATGGAACGGAAGTGGTCCTAAAACTATTGAATATTGGAAAAGAATTAAAACCCAAATGAGACGAAAACACTAAAAAGATTATTTTGGTTGCCTATAATAATAATATTTGTTATAGGCTGGATTGTTGGAACATTACCATTACTTATAATATGGGGAGGAGAAAAACTTGATAATAAATTTACAACTCCGCTAATGAATTTTTGTTATAATAAATTAAAATAATAAATAAGATGAAAAAAGAAAAGCTAATTGAAGTGCTGAAAAGTATATTTGAAAATGCAAAACGAATACACGGCAATAGTGATTCTGTTGATTATGTTGAAGTCGCAATTTATAGAGCAGCCACGTATCTATCAAAAGAAGATAAATTTGATGAGCATTATAAAAGAGATGACGAGTTTATAGAATCCTATTTGAGTAAAGAGCAGGAAGTAGAAGGAGTGAAAACATATCCTTATTTAACAAGATATGAAGTAGCAAGGAAGTTTAATATTTCACATGTGACTCTAACAAAATGGTGTAAGGAAGGAATTATACAATTTCATAAGGTAGGGCATAGAATTTTATTTGACAAAAAATATATAGCACAACTTAGTTATGAAAAATATAGACATCCGGTAAAACTTTATGTTCAGCAGTCAGAAATAACAGACGAGATGATTGAAAAATATGCCTATTCTAATTGTGCAACTCCAGATGGAAATGGAGGGGTTGATTTTGATAGACTTAAATATGAATATTTTATTGCAGGAGCAAAGGCAATGAGAGGTAATTTAATTAAACCATAATAAGATGAAAGACGAGATAATCGCAAAACTGAAAGAAATAATAATCTACTTGAAAGCAATAAGTATAAGTAAATCACCTGATGAAAAATACGAAAGCAAATTACTTAATGAGCTCATCGCACTTGAATCGCAGGAAGTGACTTTAGAGATGGAAGAAGTAAGCGCAGAGGAAGTCGCTAATGCAGCAAATGAAGCATTTCCTTCTTATGATGAAGAAGGTGTTCCAGATTCTCATTCATATTCTTTTTGTACGGGTGCTGAATGGATGAAAAATAGAATTAGTCAACAATCCTTAAAAGTGAATGACAGGAACAGGGATATATTGAAAATAATTACAGGCAGAAAAATCTAATTAAATAATCTAATTAAATAACTAAATAAAACTCAAAATCATGAAAACATTTACAATTAAAAAAGAACACCTCGATAAAGATAATTACTATATCGGGAAAGAAGACTTAACTAATTATGATGGTAATATTGAATCAGAAGAAAATCTTGGGTATGTGAAATTTAAAAATAACATATATGTTAGGGGTTATATTTGGTTCAAAGCAGGATCGGGAATTAAAGCAGGAAGTGGAATCGAAGCAGGATCGGGAATTAAAGCAGGATGGGGAATCGAAGCAGGATTGGGAATCGAAGCAGGATTGGGAATCGAAGCAGGATGGGGAATCAAAGCAGGATGGGGAATCAAAGCAGGATGGGGAATCGAAGCAGGATTATCCATAACTTGCAAACTAGAACTATCTTTTAAATATAGATTATTCGCAGGAATATGTTTATGGAAAAATCTTGAAACTGATGATGAAAAAACAGTTACTTGTGGTAGATTAATTTCCGGTACTATTGAATATGGTATCTTAAAAGAAATAGGAATGTCTTTAAAAGAAAATGATAAAAAGATTGCTTTATTGTCAAAAGCAGATGAATTAATTCAGAAAGCTAATGAATTAAAGACAGAGGCAGAAAAAATCTAA
>Ga0307377_10002015_pt1 | contig 24485 bp, 24 predicted proteins | sample TR3MG_FD_202535 | JGI IMG/M metagenome (GOLD analysis project Ga0307377, IMG submission 202535) | Soil microbial communities from Risofladan, Vaasa, Finland - TR-3 | ecosystem: Environmental > Terrestrial > Soil > Coastal area > Acid sulfate soil | place: Finland: Risofladan, Vaasa | collected...
AAATGCAACTGGAACTGTTTTAAGGATCTGATAAGGGATTGTTTTATGAATATACAATTTTTACCAGCTAATTGTCTGATTATCTGAATCAGAAATCAGAGTTATTTTTTATCTTGGACAGCACTGATTTGTACTTACAATTTTTGTTCTAATTTATAATTCGCACAATGCTTCTAAAGGTTAGATTATCAGGTAAATTTGATTTTTCTTTTAATTTTTTTTTCTATCCCGTGTTTCACTGGCAAAACCAAATTAATTAATATCGCTTTAAATACTACTAAACGATGACTAAAACTCAAGGGATTTGGCAAAAGTATCCATTCTTCGGGTAACATATCAGGCCGGCAAAATTCTTTATAAAAGTATCCACACCAATTGTTTTTAGGCGCAATTACTTTTTTTTCAGTATTTGGATTTAACCAGGCGCCCCACCATGCAAATGATGAATTTGATATAATATTATGCGAACAATAAGTCTGTAGATAAAGATCCACAACAGGGCTGTCATGGTCCGAAAAGAAATAATTATCACCTTTGAATTTTGTTTTACACCATTCTATATCATCACTTATAATTAAAAACCGCCTATCCTTCCCGAAATAATTCACTGCACTATTATAATATCTCATGGAACATGTCGGATGAAACTGAGGTTGCTTACAATAATCTCCTCTTCGTACTACAATTGAAATTATTTCTTCTTCAAATAATCGGCTATACTTAGTTTTTATAAACTTCTCTGTTTCTTCATCAATAGAGAATAATTGTCTGATATAGTCTCGTTCTTTTTTAAAATAATTTTCACTTTGCCAGAGACCATGCAGACAAATATTATCGAAATAGGGTATTTGTTCAACCCCTGTAACCTGATTATAGATTACCGCATCAACAGGTGTTCCTTTAACAAGTTCTGTTTTTCTGAGAAGGTTTGTTTCAAATTGCTTAAGATATTCTTCCAGGTAACAATTATCCGGATCTCCGCACCATGTGTCTTTAATGCATCCTGTAAAATTTGTACTATTTCTATAAGCCAAAGCAGCTCCTGTTGCTATCTGGAACAGGTTATTTCCTATCCTCCCTGATAAATATGTGTAAACCATTATTTTATAATACTAATAGCATTCAGCTATTTTTTCTACCCACTTATTGATATTATAATTTTCAATTACATAGTCCCTCTGAAGCTTTTTCATGTGTGTTTTTTCCTGAACAGATATGGATAATAGTGACTCAATAATGTTTTTAAGGGAAGAATAATCCTCCATACTATAGATGGAGATTCCAGGTATATCAAGAGGATTTCCCGGAATATCGCTACAGACCACGGCACAATTGCAGTAGGCAGCCTCAATCGGCGCATAGCTTAATCCTTCTTCCCTCCCGGCCGAAATAAAAATTGTAGCCGCATTGTAATAGCTTGCCAGGTCCTCACGTGGCCCCAGAAAAACTACCCAGTCAGGCAAAAGCCCTAAAGTTTTTATTATTGCGTCAGTTGTTGCTTCAACACATCCTGCCTGTGCTAATGCTAATGTAACCGGAATTTTCTTTTCCATATTTAATGCATAAAGAGCTTTTGCAACAACATCAACCCCTTTTCTATACCATGGATATCCGAACATTAAAACGGCATGATTACTTCCAGGATTAGTAATTACTATTTCAGAACTCTCATTTAACCTTGTAAAATTTATTGAATTATTAATTGTCTTTATCTTTTTGAAAGGAATCCCGATTTTAAATAAACTTTCTGAAACAGATTGGCTGTCTCCAATAAAAAAATCAATGGTTCGTTTAATTACCCGGTTTTTAAGTAAATATAATCGCCCTGATGGAGAGTAATGGTTATGAAAACTAGCGATAACCCGAATGTTTTGAGTATATAACTTCTTATAAATGAAAAGCGAATAATTATATTCAACAAAATGAGTGTGAATAATTACTATGTTTTCTTTTTTTACAATATTGTCAATAGTTCTGAGATTCGAATATTTTATCTTTTTTGAATAGAAAGATGTGTCAATAAAATATATTCGTTTACCATTTTCTATCATGTTTTTCACCCATAGGAGATTCTCAGCTTTCTTTGGAAAAAGATATACTGTGTTACCTATATTCTGATAATGATTTTCTAGACACTCTATTGCAGAAATAAAATTTCCCCTATAGGGAGCAGCATAATCCATTATGTGGAGTACAGACTTTAAACGCTTATTTATAAGCATATTAGGAGGAAAGTATTTTAGTGAGCTTACGTTTAATCCTCTGAATTAATTTCATTTTAGGATTAATAAATTTTAAGAAATAATATTCATCTGCATTCCGGTTAGCCTCGATTTTATCCGGGTGAACTAACGGAAAAATATTACTCACTGACCTGTTCAAATTTGGATTGTTTTTGCCCCATGAAGTATGTGTAGCATCCTCTCCGTATCCAATATTTGAAACCAAATTTACATTTGGAGTTACAGTTAAGCCACCCAACTTCCATTGTAAAAACATAAATTGGAAATCCCAGGCTGAATTATTTGTTTGAGTTGCCTTTGAGTAATTAAAAATATTTAACCAATACTCTCTCTCAAACTTATTCCTGAATAAATTCCTGACTATTGAAACTGACTCTTTTGAATCAATATTATTTAAATAATAATCATATTTCTGCCAGGTTCTTCTCCATGTTGCCCAGCCCCAAATTCTGTTATGAATTGAAAAGTAATAGGATGCCTTTCCTCTGATGTTCCCATTTTGGAAATTACTACCTGAAATTGAAAGAATTAACGGATTGTCTTTATACCTTTTTAATAAATCCTCACAGAAATTAAAAAATTCAGGATGGGGCACACAATCATCTTCAAGAATAATTCCTTCCTCTACCTGCTTAAAAAACCAGGTTATTGCTTCAGCAGGACCTCTTCCACAACCTCTGTTTTGTTCCCGAAAAAAAGTTTTTAGCTCACAATGCCAATCAACTCCTAAAATAATTTCACGAGCGAATTTACACCTTTCAATATCATTTGAATTGTTTTCACGAGGACCATCTGCAGATACGTAAAGATATTTTGGTTTAATTTTTTTAATCAGATTAAAAACTTTTTGAGTAGTATCTGGTCTATTAAATATTATAAAAAGAATGGGCGTTTCAAACATTACTTAATTTTTAATTTTAGCACATTACTCTTTAATAGGGGAGAAATTATAGCTATTTTTTGAATAGCCTCATAGAATATTTTATCACCCGGTAGAAAAATACCAACAAACCATATAAAAAAGGATGACGCTTATACCACATCAGAATCTCATTCTCTTTTTCTCTATTGTACCAATATTCATAATCTTCAAGTACCAGCTTAGGCAGGTAGCGGGAAAGAATTGATTGAAACTCATTTCTCGTAAATTCATTTGGCTTTGAACTTCTGCCTCCCATATCATAGCAGGAAAGAATAAGATCAACATACTTTGTTGAACAATTACCAATTATTATTGATTCTATCCAAAATTCAATATCTGAGTGTATCATATTTGACTCATTATAAAGACCATATTTATTGAATAGTTCAGTTTTAATGAATGTCGATTGGTGTCCTATTGTTGCTTTATAAAAATTCTTCATAGTTAGAGAAGATGAATATTTTAATACTTCATAATTTGAATAATTATAACTTAAATAGCTATTAAAATAAATAATATCTTCACCTGAACACTCTTTAGTGGCTTTCATTAATATATTTTCATTCAAGGTGTCACCAGAATTTAAGAAAAGACAATATTCACCTTTAGCTTCTTTTATACCTCTGTTCATATTCCCATAAATTCCTCTATTTGGCTCAGAAATAGAGTAAGATATTTTGTCTTCAAATTTTTTAATAATCTCTTTACTTCCATCAGTAGAATCACCATCAATAACTATATATTGATAATCGCTACATGACTGGGAAACTACGCTTTCAATAGTTTTTCTCAGCCCTTCAGCATTGTTCCAATTTATTGTAATGATTGACAAAATTTTTCTCATTTAGTTATAGATTTCATAAATTTTTAAACTGGAGTCTTAAGAATTTTGACTTTTCAATTTCATTTTACTGAGTTATAGACTTCTAAAGTTTTTTGTGCGGATAACACCCATGAGAATTCCTTAACTCTATCCTGGCCTTTTTGAATCAAATAATTTCTTGTCTGTCGATTATATAAAATATTTTTTACCTGATCTCTTAGACTACCCAAATTCTTTGGTTCAAATAATAAGGCTGCATCTTTTACTATTTCAGGAAAACAGCTCGAATTTGCCAAAATAACCGGACAATTGCATTGGAAAGCTTCAAGTATTGGGATACCAAAACCCTCATACAAGGAAGGAAAAATAAGTGCTATTGACCCACTATAAATAGAATAAAAGAGGTTATCGGGGATGAATTTGGAAATAAATCTTTCAGATAATCCCAAATGGGTAAAAAAATTGATCTCTTTTTTATCAAATTCTCTTCCCGTACAGACAACAAATAATTTTTCATTTTCTAACATTATTGATGCCAGAGCTCTTGCCATAAATTTAAAATTTTTGTATTCAGGGGCTCTGTCACCTACATATAATAAATATTTTTCAGGTAATCCTAAAAATTCTTTTCCTTCGTTAATAATAGAGGTTCCATGATATATAACTGAGATTTTTTCTGGCTTGATTCCCAAAACTTCAATAATATCTCTTTTTGTATTTTCAGATACAGCAATAATATGAGCAGCCTGATTTGAAAGCTTGGCCTTAACTTTTACAAAATTCAGTTCGTCAGAGCTTGAATAAAACTCAGGGAACAATTCGTGATTCATATCATGAATAGTCAATACAAATGGTTTATCACCAATATAGTTCAAAAAGTAATCATCATAATAAGTCGGGTGAAACACATCAAAGTCTTGTCTTTTTAAATAGTTTATAGAATTACAACGATTTAGTTCTTCACAATTCAAATATTTTTGAGGATTTAAAGTTTTTGCTATTTGGAAAAGCCTGCCTTTACCTTTAAATTCAACACCATTTAAAAATTCAAATCTCGGATCAAAAAGAGGTTTAATATCTTTTATAAAATTTAGTTGTCTCAAATAAATATTATCAGAATAATTTATCGAAATATCCCGCTCAATTTGGGGTGGAAGATGATTGATAATTTCACAAAAATATCTTGAAATTCCTCCAAATTTTTGACGTGAAAATATTTGATGATCATAAAGAATTTTCAATTTATTACAAATTTAATAGTTTCATAACTTTTTAAAATTCAAATCAAAAAGCCTTTCTTTTCTTACTGGAATAAAAACTCATATAAATTTGAATTTTTAGTTCTAATAATTCTAAAACCAATTATTGGTGTATTTTAAGAATATGTCCAGGCAGATCTATTTTAAGCATTTAAATAATGAAGTAATACAGTTTGGTAATTTCTTAAAATAACTAATGAAGGTCTTAAAGTGCTATAATTTTACAGCAATTACCTGCATTGCATCAAATAAGTTGACAGGTAAATATATTTTACTTAAGGTTTTCAAAATGAAATCTGGCAATTTTATTTTAAATCTTCTTACTAATTGATACAAAATGAGACCTAATGGAACCAATTTGTAGGGGGTACTTATCTCAATTATTTTGAATCCATGTTGTACAAAAAGTTTTTGAATTGTTTTTTCAGAAAAGAAAGTTACATGCTGTGGAGGTGTCATCAAACGCCAATATTTTCCGGATATCTTTGCATACATTGAATTAATATTTCCCGTTGTTAATAAAACGATTCCTCCCTTTGATAGATTTCCAGAAATATTTTGGATTGTAATTGAAGCATTTGGAAGATGTTCTATCACGTCTAACATTACTACAAAATTAATTTCTCCAATTTTATTGAGAGTATCTTTATCAGCTGAACCATTAAAGACATTTTCACATACTTTTTGGGCATATTTTGTTGCTTCTGAAGATATTTCTATCCCGCTACATCTAAAATGATCCTTTGCCATCTCAAGAAAAAAACCATAGGCGCAACCAATTTCAAGTAAATTATTTGCATTTACATCCTTTTTGAATTGTAACAATTTTTTTAAAATTTTATAAAATTCCTTCTTTATAACTTTTTTAGATGCTTGATAATCTGCATAACCGTCTGGGGTTCCACCTTGAAAATAATTCTTATCATAAATAGTGGAAAGATCAAAATTTTTGGGAAGTAAAGTTTTTACAAGTTCACATTTTGAACACGTTGCAATTTGAAAATTATTTTTGGTAAACCTAGAAATATACTCGTTACTGCCACATAATGAACACGGTGTATCAATAATAACCATTTAATTATTATTTAATGATTTCCTAATATTTGAAAGTTGTTCAGCAATTAAACCCATTAGAAAAATGATTACAGAAAGTGTAATTAGTAAACCCGAACCTACTGTTATACCCTTGCCAGAATAAACAAAGAAAGCACCCCACCCAATTCCTGATGCAAGGAAAAATAGTGATAAAGGAAAAAATATTTTCATCGGATTAAATAATATTATAATATTAAATATTTCATAAACAGTTTCAAAGGCAGTTTTGTAATTTATTGTACTGGTTCCCCCCATTCGTTTATTTATTGAAATTGGCTCTTCAATAACTAAGTGTCGACCATGGATAAAATTTAATGCAATTATATCACTAAAAGACATTCCATCCGGGCATTGGGGGATATATTTTTTTGCTAGGGATGTTCGATAAATCTTCATCCCGGAATTTATGTCAAATATCTGATTGGTTACGAGAACATTTACTAATTTTCGAATAATAAACTTACCTATAGCACGCATAAAACCAGTGGATTTAAATCCCTTCCTGGAACCAATTATCATATCTGAATCTGTGAGTTTTATTAATTCGAAAAGTTTAAGAATATCATCTAAATTATGTTGCCCATCTGCGTCAATAGTTATAATAAATTCGGTTTCACACAAATAAATTCCGCTTTTTATTGCTCCTCCATAGCCTTTATTGACTTTATGATGAATCACCGTAAAGATTTCTGGTGAATTAATATTATCCAAAATAACTTTTGTTCGATCCTTTGATCCATCGTTAATAAATATTACATGAAATGAATACTTGCTGGCAAAACTTATCAGATTCGGAAGCAGCAGAGGAACCGTCACTTCTTCATTATAGCAAGGAATTATGATTGACAGATCATTTGAATTATTCTTCATTTATCCGATAGGTTTGCGTTTCAATAATATTATACTGCCAAATTTCTTTAGTTCAATATATTCATTAAAACAAGTATTAAAATCAGGACGGTCAAAGACAAGAATATAAGCAGGACTGAAAGAGAAGGGCTTCAGTTTATTGTAAAAATTTTCTGCCTTTACAGCTTCAATTTTTATGCCTTTTTCATTAGCATCTAAAACGCACCATAAACTATATTCCTGAAAATCTTTACTAACATACAATCCAATTTCGGTAAATCGGTTTCTTTTTATATAATCTACCATTTTAATAAACTGATTATCTCCTATGTTAAAAGAAAGATGTGAAATTCTGGAGGTTTTATAATCACTATATATTACCTTATACTTAACTAAATAATTATAACAACTAAGGTTATCTTCAGAAGTTATCTTTTGATTCAACAAGGTACCATCACTATCATAGATTCGGTCAATCACTTTTTTTTCTTCATTATTGGCATTCTTATAAAAATCATAAAAATCATCTTTATTGCTAAAATGACCCGGAATATGTTTAATGTAAGATGCATATAATCGCGTCAGTTCTTTTATGGGGGGAAACGGGCGAAGCAGATTTTTATACGAGACAAAAACACCATTCATCAACATAACAATAATGAAGGATAATAATAAAAATCGATTAAATTTACTGACAATAAAATATGTAACCGGAATAGATAACAAAATCAGTAATGGAAGCATATACCTACCTCTGTATATATCATAAACAGGGAAAATTAAACAAAAAAGCAGAAAAGAAACAAATGACAATAATATGATCTCTTTTAATAGGAGATTGTTTTGTTTTAATATAAATGGTATAGAAAGGATTAAAAAAAAGAAAAATATTAAGTTATTCTTACAGTCCTCGTTATACTTGGCTGCATTACTCAAATCATATTTTGAATGTAGCACGTCCTGCTCCTTTAAGTTTAAAATTGCATCTGCTTTAATAACGCCTTTTTCAATGTTTTCATTTATTAACGGTACCGGATTAGATAGTGCATAACCTGTGTATTTAATCATCACAGACAAGGATCTGGAAAAATAGTTTGATTTACTGGTTCCTCTCATTTCTTCCTGGAAATCTCTTAGATCATTAACTTGAAGATTACCAATTATATTTCCACAACTTTTATAATTTCTTACTAAATAAGGAGAAACCAGGAGTAATACCACCATCAATGATATAATAAAGACGGTAATTGCGTTTCGATGGTTATGAATAATTAGCTTTAAAAAATAATATATTAAAAATACTACTAAAAAGGGGATTATAGAAAACTTTGTAAGTACAGCTAAAGCAATAGAAACTGAGAACCATAGGATATCAGAAAAACGACCTAACTCTATTCTTTCTAATAAGAAATATAATGAGGAGATAAAAAAAAATGATACGATTAAATCATTTTTTGCAGATGTCATCTGCAAAACAAGGAGCGGGATTGTTAATACAATAACCAGGTTAACTATCTGATATCTTAAACGCCTAAAGTGCTTCTTAACTATTTCTAACAGTATACATGCGCTGCCTATAACAAAAATGAACTGAGTTAAGTTTATAAATAAATCTGTCTTTGTTAATAGTCTTACATTTAAGAAAATTATTGATGAAAGGGGTTGATGAACGTTTTGTAGATTAATATGAGTAGGATAGAATGCTAAAGATTTATTTGAAATCCAATGTTCAACCCTTGCTAGCCAACAAGTATTTGCATCCCAATTATTGGGCGGATAAAAGAAAGAGACAAATATTATTATTGCTAAATTGAAAAAGAATAGTCCAAAAATTATTACATAAATTTTTGGTAACCGACGCGCCGCTTTTAAGAAAGGATAAATTTTTATAACTTTTTTATCCCGTCTAAGATAAATACCCAGTATTAAAATTGCCAGAAAGCTTAAATATGTGAAAATGAATGAAAAAAAGTCGATCTTATTAAAAAAACTTAAAGTCTCAGTTAAAATTAATTGAAACAAAGTAAATGCTAATAATGATTTAACAAAAGCAATTCCCAGAGAATTTACATTTAAAAAAAGAATACAAAGAGAAAGGAAGCAAATTGTAAGCAATGCTAAGCCAAGCATAATATTGAGTTTATAAAGTTAGGAGTTTTCATAAAATAAGTAAATTGTGATTCCCTTCTATTTCTAATTAAAAATAGTTAAACGCGATTTTTAAAACTATCATGTATTTGGGAGAGAATGTCTTCCAAATTATACTTATATGACCAGTTGGGATAATGTTTTTTAAATTTATTTACATCACTGATATACCAAATATGGTCACCAATCCTGTTTTCGTTTATATAGGTATAATTCATTTTCTTGTCAGTAATTCTCTCGCAAATTTTAATCGCTTCCATCATCGAACAATTTGAATGCCTGCTGCCTCCGGCATTATATACTTCTCCAGGACGAGGACTCTTAAAATAATTCCAAAACATGTTAACCATATCCCAGGCGTGGATATTATCACGAACTTGCTTCCCTTTATATCCAAAAATTGTGTAGTGCTCTCCTGTAATAGCACATTTCATTAAATATGAAAGAAAACCATGGAGTTGTGTACCTGAATGCTGAGGACCAGTAAGACAACCACCTCTGAAAACACAAGTATTCATATTGAAATATTTGCCATATTCCTGTACCAAAATGTCTGCTGCCATCTTAGATACTCCAAAAAGAGAATGCTTGGTATGATCAATGGACATATTTTCGTCAATCCCATATCTATAATATGGGTGGTTCTCATCAAGTTCCCAGCGTTCTTCAAGTTCAATTATGGGTAGAAAATTTGGATTGTCACCATATACTTTATTGGTTGAGGTAAAAATAAAAACAGCTTCTGATGAATGTAATCGAGTAAGTTCTAATAAATTCATAGTCCCATTTGCATTTACCGTAAAATCGGTTAATGGCTCCTTAGCAGCCCAATCGTGACTTGGTTGAGCAGCAGTGTGTACAACAAGTTTAATATCATTTCCATATTCTTTAAAAACATTCTCAAGCTTATCAAATTCCCTGATATCTATATTATAATCTTTGTAATTATAAATCATCTCTTTTAGCCTGATATTATTCCAATCTGTTGAGGCATCAGTTCCAAAAAAATATGATCGCATATTGTTATCAATCCCAATTATTAAATCAAATTTAGAAGAAAAAAATTCAACAGCCTCGCTTCCAATAAGCCCGGCCGATCCTGTAATTAGTGCAATATTCATTATTCGTTATTTAAATGTAGAGAATTTATTTTTTTAGTAATAATATAATACAAATTGAGTATCTGGAATCATATACATAAAATCATTGATTTTCTTCGTTTACCCCGGCCCAAAGGGGACCGAAGAACCGAACACCGCTTGCGGTGGAGCTCGGCGCAGCCAAAATCAATTTGCTCCCCTACTGGCTGGGGTAAATAAATTGATTTTCAAGCGATTTAGGATACGATGTTTATGATTGCCGATAGTCATATAATACAATTTTAGGTAATCGCATTTTAAACTCTGTGATTACTGAAAAAACTTAATGAGAAGGGAACCGACTTTCATAAAAATACAATTGTTAATGTTGACTTCGCTCTCCCTCTTCGAATTCCAACCATTTTCATTTTCAATAATATATTCTCTGCTTCCATCTATACTGCCGCCATCAACTACTATATACTCAAAATCATTATAGGATTGACAAATTACACTTTCAATAGTTTTTTTTAATCCATTGCAATTGTTGTAATTAATAGTAATTATTGGCAATTTCATCTGCAGAAATTTTGAGTAAATCTATTGAATTCAATCACTGGAGGATAATCCTTGAGTTTTTCAATTCTTCGAATAATAAACCTTGATGCAAGGAATAATCGGATTGCCACAAAATATTTATTCAGGCAAATCAGAATTTTAATTTTCTTCAATTTGGCCATTTCATTTTCAGCCAATAGTTCCGATTTGATTAAACTTTCAGCTTCAGCTTCATACAATTTCAAATTATCAAGGGACAATTGCTCTGATGACCTTATACGAAACCCACCCAATAAAGCAGGTGTCACATATAGCTTTTCAAACCTAAAAAAATGCAACCACAACTCCAGGTCACCAGCAATCTTTGATGTTCGAAAAACTCGCCCTTCTGTTTTTTCCCATAATTCCCTTCTCCAAAATGTGGCTTCTTGTTGAATCCATTTATAATTACCGGTATAATAATCATATTTACTCCATTTCCTGAGAGGGAAAACAGATACGCACCTTCCTTTTTCATCAAAATGAGCCGGTATTCCCTGAAGCCAGCTTACTTCTTTAAAGCCTGAGAAAATTTCTTCAACAATTGATAAGGCACCCGGGAAGTAAATATCATCAGAATTAATCCAGGCCATAATATCCCCGGTACATTTCTCAAAGCCCTTTTGTACAGCCTCATACATGTTATGATCTGGTTCGCTGATCCAATAAGCCAGTTTGTGCTCATATTTTCTAATGACCTCAATCGAGCCATCCGTGCTTCCGCCGTCTATAATAATATATTCCAGATTGGGGTAATCCTGGGATAATACGGAAAGTATAGTCTTCTCTAAATAATGTGACTGATTCAGAGAAGGAGTAATAATGCTTATTTTAGGTGATTGGTTCATTTTTAAAGACAGCTTTGATTAAGAACCATAATGAAATTGAACTGATATTATGTTAATTATTAAAATGAGTATCGGGAATCTATAATAATCTTATAACAACTGATTATAAGATTCCTCGCTAACGCTCGGAATGACAGGCATATATGGGGTCATTGGGGGAAAGAAGCGGCGATTCGCAGGCATCTGGCATTTTTAAGCAACATTTTGGCGAATCGCCGCTTCTTTCCCCCACCTGACCAAAAACCCAGTGTCATCCCGAGCGTTAGCGAGGGATCCTCTGAATCCGTCAACTTTATTTTTATTATTCATTGCCGATAGTCATTATTATTAATAAACAAAAGGACTGACATCAGGATAATACACTTCTATAAACAAAAATTGTCTTCTCTGCTGATTTTTCCCATGAAAACAGATTCAATCTCTCTCTCCCTGAGGAAATTAGTTGTTTTCTAAGAGACTCATTGTTAATAATTGAAAGCACTGTTTGCTTAATTTCATTCTCTTTTTTCGGGTTAAAGTATAAAGCTGCGTCTCCGGCTATTTCGGGATAACAACTTGAGTCAGAAAGAGCAACGGGACAATTATTGGAAAAAGCTTCTAAAATTGGCATACCAAAACCCTCATATAAGGAGGGTGAAATAAAGCACAATGCATTTTGATATAAAGATGCAAGAACTGTATCATCTGCATAATAGAATAAAACGCGGTTTTCAAGATGCAGCATTTTAAACAACTCCAATTCCATTTTATTAAATGGTGTGCCGGTGCAAATTAATTGCAAATTATTAGCAATTAATAAATCAGAAACGGCCCGTACAAAAAAAATAAAATTTTTGTAACCTTCCCTGGCACCTACATAAAGCAGGTATTTTTTAGCCGGAAGGAAGTTATTGTCAATTGCTTTATGAGGTAAATTGACGCCATGATGAATAACAGTAATTTTATCCTCATTTACCCCATAAAAATTAATGATATCGTTTTTTGTGTTATCTGAAACGGCAATTATATGATTTGCTCTTTTAATTAATTCTTTTTTATAAAAAGCTGTTTTATTATCAGGTGCATAATATTCGGGAAATAATTCATGGATCATATCATGAACTGTAATAACAAATGGCTTATTATGTATATACTCGAGAAAATAGGTATTAAACTGTGTGGGATGAAAGACATCAAAATCCTGATTTTTTAACAGGTTAATGGAAAACTGAAGATTTAGCTGACTGCAGTTCGGATACTTTGACGGGTTTAACTTTTTCACCATTTTAAAGAGTCTGCCTTTACCTTTAAATTCGTAACCTTTAATAAATTCCTGGCGATAATCGATTATCGGCAGTACTTTTAATAGCTGCTTCTCAGTTAAATATATATTGTTGGAGTATTTAATTCCAATTCCCGCAGAAATATCTTTGTTAAGATGAGATATTATTTCTGAAAAATACCTTGAAACTCCACCAATAGTTTGCTGTTCAAAAACCGAATAATCGAAAAGAATTTTCATAAAATACCCTGATAGGACGACAAATTATTAATGTATGTAATAATCGATATTAAATTTAAATATTTTAATAAACCTGAGAATTATCCCTCTTATAATTCTCTTGAAAACGGGGATAGTACTTTTATAATCATCGTATTCATTTAAATCCTTTTTACTTTTTTCAACAGCATAGTAACACGGAATCTCGATGTATTTACCGTATTCTTTTACAATAAGTGACTTACGATAGCTATCAAACAGGAAAACAATGTCTTTGCGATTTTCAAAACTGAACCTGTTTTGATACCTGGAGACTATTTCAGGTACTAAGGGGTCATATCCGCTGAAATGAAAAAATACCAGGGGATATAATTGGTCTTCTTTTATAATTTCCAAAGCTGAAGTAAGTCTTCTCTCGTGTAGATTCCAGTAGGCCATATTATAACCAGGATGAGTCAGAACATGGACCTTTTTAAAAAAAAGGGGAGCAAAATTTATCCATAGCTGATCGGTGAACATCCCTTTTTCAAATTCAACGAAAGCTTTTGTTTCCAACCGCGTTGACCACCAGTTTATTAACTTCTGTGATTCTTCGCCTTTTTTCAAGGCTATAAATCCAAGGTTATACAAACCTGTATTTAAAAAATCGTTCTCAGCCTGTTCTTTGTCGTCATTTAATGGTGTTGTTAAATGCGGAGTTATAACAATCTCATTTTCTTCCAGTACTTTCTCAAGATCTTCAAAGGCATTATAGACCAAAATATCCGGATCGAGATAAATGCATATATCGTTTTTGTCAAAGGTCTTGAAGAAGTATTGAAAATAGAAAGGCTTGACCGCCGTATTGAGCTCAGTAATACTATAACGGTTAAACATATCCTCAAAAGCAGTAATTCCAATACTTTCAACCTCAGCTATTTCAAATGGGATCAGGGTATAATCAACCTGGTCACTTTTTCTGTCCACCAGTCCTATCTGAAAAATATAATCCGGATTATTGTGTAAAACAGATTCCCCCAGAGCAACAGCCCTGGCTAAATAGTTATTTGAGCATAATGTAAAAACAATAGTCATTTCCTTAATTTAGCTGATCCTGGTATCCCCGGTTTATTCTTGTACGAAATAATATCCGGAATAATGTTTTTCTGGATTTTATTATCTGTTTTCTTCAGATGCTTTAACAAGTGAAAGCATTTCCTTTTCGATATTATCACCTAAATTTTTAAAATTCCAGTTACTCTCAACATGCATTCTGGCTTCTTGTCCTTTTTTCCCGGCAAATTCTATATTGGTAATAAACTTCTCTATTTCTTCAGCCACAAGACGTGCGTCAAAAGAAGCGAAAAGTGTGCCATTTATTGAATCTTTTATAGATTCCCTAATGCCGCCCTCTGCAAGTGCTATTACATAAGTTCCGCACATATTTGCTTCGAGCGGAGCAAGTCCAAAGGGTTCCAGTTTGGGGAAATATAACATCACCGCGGATTTGCTGACAACTTCTTTAAGTTCTTCATCACTGCTGTTTATCAAAGGGATAAATGTGACTTCAAGGTTTTTGGCAGTGGCCAGTATAAAATCGAGGTACGATTCATCATAGCCATTGGAAATCCATTTAATTGCAGGACATATGTCTTTCCTTACTTTGGAAACAGCTAAAACTGCCTTATCCACCGATTTTGAATCACTTATTTTCCCTAACCCGACTACATAAGGTTCTTTCTGATTTGCCGGGAGTGAAAATTCTCTTTCGTCAACACCCAGGTAACACACTTTAGGTTCGATGCCATAAGCCCTGATAACGCTTTCTTTGCTGAAGAATGAATTCACCAGTACCAGGTCGTAGGCAGAAGCAGCTTCTATTTCTTCCCTTACCTGGACTCTCCTGGAATAATTTAAAAGAAAATCGCGACGAAATTTGTTTATATTTTTCAGTGTTAACGGGAATTTGGGCGCCTGCCATATATTTACCGGGAAGGCTTCATAAAGGAGCCTGAAAGGTTCTCCCAGATAAAGCAGGGTAGGGATGGATGAAAACAAGCTGATATAAGAGATGTAAGTATAAAGGCAGGAATTAACAAAAATAATATCAAAACCTCTTTTTTCAATTTCTTCAACACACAGGGCACAGTGTTCTTTTAAAACAGAGATCTTTTGTTGTGATCGCTTAACAGGAGATTTATGACTGGATGCTTTTCTAATCTTTTCCGATACAGGAATCCTATTCTCAACTATCAATTCATCCAGGGGCAGATAATCTGCACTTGCATCAGTGGTCCATGCTTCCAGGTAATGCCCTTTTTCCTTAAGTGCTTTTACATGATTATATAAAGCCCGTTTCCCTCCTCCGCTGGGCAGGTTGTGCCAGACTGCAATTCTCATATTGAACTGTCCCTCCTTATTATATTCTGTATGCTATGTGTGTACAACTCTTCCCTGAATACTTCCAGAAACCGTGTCCCGTATTGTGATTCCGGTTCTAAATAATTCCCTTCAGCCCACTCATTCCAGGATTTAACAAATACAATTTTATTCTTTGCCCTTTCTGTATATGAGAATACCTGTTTCAAATGAACCCGGAACACCTCCGGAGTAAAATCGGTTAAAATTAATCCATTCAAGCCGCTGCGGGGAGAATTGTCCCAGCCTGTAATAATAGTTGGATAAGATTCAATGTTTAGTTCGTTTTCAAGAAGAAAATATTTTAAAGCTTCTCCATATTCATAAACATGCCGGGGTCTGACAGGAGTTTTTTTATTAAGTTTTTTAAGGATTTTTTTGTGAAACCATGTGATCGAATATTTACCTGCAGATTTTGACAAAAAAGGAGTTCCATCATGAATAATCCTGTTGTGAGCAGCTGTAGTATATGCATCAAAACCAAATATTTTCGGATCCCAGTCGATTTGAACATTCTTAATATTATTGGCAACCAGGTGAATACCTTTAAAATTATTTTTAACCGCCAGATTTTGGAACGTATCACAGAATTCCTTCATATCAGGAAGATCGGTAGGATTATAAACTAAAAACAATGGTCTGTCATCTATCCTGATATATCGTTTATCCAGAAAAGCCGGTAAAATATCATAAAAATGTTTTTCATAGTCTTGTATCCCAAAATATTCCTGCTTTATCAAAACTTTATCCCTTGCGCCATGCCATATTCCCGACCAGGTCTCATTTGCCCAGGCCAGGCAAAATGGGAAATCAGGTCTCCCGGATTCCAGAACTTCCTTAAACGGGCGTTCGAGTAAACGCTTTCCATTTCCAAACCAGTAATGCCAGTAACAAAAGCCTTCAATACCAGCATCCCTTGCCATCTGTGCCTGTTGCTCCCTCACTTCGGGGACACGCAAATCATAATATCCCAGATCTGCAGGAAAGTGAGGCTGTTTATGGCCTTCAAAAAGAGGACTGGCTTTAGTAACATTAGTCCATTCGGTGAATCCCTTTCCCCACCATTCATCGTTTTCAGGTATTGGATAATACTGAGGAAGATAATAAGCAATTGCACGAATTTTACTCATTAATTTAGGATTTCACTCTTTTGTCCCTTCTTGAGATAATTTGAGAATGGGAATTTTCTATAAAAAAATCGCATAATATATTTTAATTTTAAACTTAAATTATATGATCTGGAAGACTGAATACCAAGGATTGCCTCATTTTTCTCCTTAATCTCATTAGTTAATAATTCAATTGATTTAATAAGTATTGACGGACTTAAGGAATTGAAATTTTCAATTAGGATAGAAAATTCGTTTTCAGTAATTAAGTTTAAATACTGTTTAAAAAAGTCTGCCAGTTTACTTACCAGATGATTTTCCCAAATCTTTAATATTTTGTTATCAAATATGCCTTCCTGAATCATTGGAGGATATTGATTTAAACCTAAATATTCTTTTCTCGCTTCAGAAACGGAAGAAAAAGCACCTGAATTATGAACCCTGTAAACGGTCATTATTTCATCTGTATAGGCAATTTTACCATATCGTGATATATACATATATAAAGGCCAATCACCTATTGGTACAGCTTTCATATATCCAGGAACAGGATTCTCTCTAAAAATATTACGAAAAACAACTCCGGGAGTATGTATGAAGTTACCTTTTGCAATATCATAGATATCACTCACTTTTTTAGGAGTTGGGATAGTTTGTATCAAATATTCAGAAGACACTTTTTCGTTTTGGTAACCAGGATAAGCAGGGATATTTTCATTCTCATTTTTAATAAGCACGTTGCAAAATGTTATAGCAAAATCCTCATTTACCTCCAGAAAATCCACCTGTTTTTGGAGTTTGTTAGGGTCAGTCCAGTAGTCATCACCTTCACAAAGAGTTATGTATTTACCTCTTGCAGAGTATAAATTATAAAGGAAATTAAAACGACCTGTGGGATTTCCGTTTATTTTTATATTGTTTGCCCTATCATGTAAAAAAAGCCGGATTTTTTCAGGATACTTTTTTGCATATTCTATGCATATTTGACGGGTATTATCAGGTGAGTCATCTTCTCCAAGTAAAATTTCAAATTCAAAGTTTGTTTTTTGTTCTAATATTCCTTCCAGACATTTTCTAATGTAATTTTCATGCCAGTAGGTTTGAACGCAAACTGAAACGATTGGATCTGCAATTTCCTGATGCGGGAATTCAATAATTTCCTCCTTTTGGAATTTATTTAAAAATGCTTTTTTTGTCATTCCTCTATTTTAATTTTTCCTGATTGGAAATTACTATATGCATCCTTAAAGTATTTAATTTCACCTTCTGATAGTTTCACTTTATTTTGATTTTCAAATGACTGAGGTCCTGAATAGTCAGATTGAATAGGATAATTTAAAGCTTCATATTTTTTCGTGATAATATTAAAATATTTTTCAGGGTTACTGCAAAATTCCTCATAATCAATGTACATTTTTCTTTCAACAGGCACATTAGCCAAGCCTTTATTTATTGCGGTTTCCGTAAAAAATACCTGCCCTGCTATTTGATGATATACATCCATCATTTTTAATTGGGCGTATTCTTTTGGCTTATAAGAAAACCAGGCCTTTTGGTCATTATAATATTTTTTTCTCGCCAGGAATATGGATTGCATAATAAAAAGAGTATCCCTCTTTATATAGAAAAAGAACAATTCAGGGATTTCTTTAAAAACAGTATCAATATTATACTGAAGCATGACACCTTTTGTTATAAACGGCTTATTATAAGCATATTCAATGCTTGCAAGTCCTTTACGAATGGCTTTCAGGATTTCTTCATTTAATTTGGTACTGTTTAAATACCCGGGATCGAAGGAATCAATATAATTTCTGAAAAAATGTTGAAATTCATTAGTCGCCAATGCACCTTTGCTTTTGCCTAAATCTGAACTAAAGTTCAGCCCTGATTGAATATCACCAAGTTCTCCCTGAAAATCGTATTTTTTATCAAAGATCATTTTTTGGATACATGCCCCAATATATGGAGCGTAAGCAAAACGGGTTAAAAAATTGGTGGGATATGAGAAAATCCCCAGAGATGCTGCCCATTGTAAGAATAAGGTTGTACCACTCCTTGGATTTCCAATGATAAAACCCAATGGCCATTTTGGTTTTTCAAATTCTTTTTCAAAATTTCGTTGTATCGGGGCTAATAATTTCTTTAATTCAGAAAGTAATGCATCCAGTGAATCATTATTTTTAAATTCTTTTGTTCTGCTAAAATCGGATTTCATTTTTTCAATAAGATTCAGTAATCACATTAATAATGTATTGCATTTCATTAATATCAAACCTTTGATTATAGGTAAGTGAATAATCCCTGTAGCGAATTGAAATTGAATTGAAGCATCTGAGGTTCTTTTTAATACTTCCGTCCAAAAGATTGGTACAAATATTTTTTTATCAATTAAGCGTTGTTTTAAATTTGGCTCAGGGAATAGCAAGGGATAAACCAATGGGATGGATTGGTCATCCAATTCCAAGTGAAGGTTATTAAAATGGCTTAACGTTTTGTGCAGTTTAAGAAAATTCCGTCTTCTTCTTTGCCTAACAAAACTATAATCAATATTAAAAAGCAGAGCTTTTTTTAGGTTTGACATTTTTTTAATAGGTTGGCATATTAAATTAGTTTCATTTGCTCTAAAATCATTATAACCCATTTCGGCACCGTATTCAATTCTCTTTAAAAGTTGACTAAATCTTTCAAATGAAGAATCAGGAGGAAATTCTTTATCAGTAGTTTCATCCAAGTATAAGTAAGCCCCATAAGGTACTCCAAAGAATTTCCGGCACGAATAAAATGTTGGAATACCAGGTTTTGGCAAGGCAAAGAAAGCCTGGGAATTATCTATAATTAGATTTTTACAGAATAAAGAAAGTTGTGAAATAAAACCATTCTTCAATCCAAAATAATTGGTGTATAAAAACCCTTCATCTTTTTTAATAATTTTTACGTCAAAAATGGGTCCAAAATTATTATCAATGGAATTCATACTCCACATTTAATTTATTAAAAGGTTCCAAGGTAACATCACAAGTATAATAAGGGATATATGCTTTTTTATAATTCTTTGCTTTGAGTATTAGTTCTAAAGCATTCCTGCCAATATTGAGGGGAATTGCATCTTTTTGATATTCTTCACCTTTTTGAAGTTCTAACTCAAAATAACCACCAATAGCAGTCATACTAATTCATACTGATTAAGCAATTCTCTTATTTCAGTTCTTGAATTGAACATTAATACATCAATGATTGAAAGAGATGGTACAAATTTATTTTCAAATTGTCTATACACAATGTCATTGCTTTTTAAAAAAGAAAGGTCAATATTATTATTGATAAATACATTTTTACTATACAAATTAACACCTCCAATGGGGTTTATATAGATATTTGCTCCTCGAATTTTGCAGATTTCAATCACTCTATGATGTGATTTTAATAAACGATTATTTGAAATTGAAGAGGAGGAATAAATTGGGGTTTTAATATTCAAATAATTATTTATTTGAAAGATTGAATTCTTAATAAACTCAAATAAGTTTTCATTCTCAAAAAAGAAACAATTTTCAATTAGTGGAAAAACAGATTTATAAAATGGGGACTTCTTATAATTCTCTATAATTTTATTTATAACCTTTCCCCTTTCAAGTGGCCAATTTTCAGCCAGATGGCGGTCTTTTATATCTAAATAATCCGATTCTTTTTTAAGGGGAATCGAAATATATATATCCTTGGCATTCGCTAATATCCTATTTCTGTTTATCCAACCTTTTTTTGAATATTCAATATTATCATATATTACAAATTCTTCAACTGCATTTATTAACTGAAAATAACCAATATAGGGAAATAAATAGGGTTGCATTATAGCAATTTTCATGATTTAAATATCTAGATAAAGAACAGATTACATTAATATTTTATGATAAGAGTTCCGAGTATTTCGTTAATCAGATTATCTGTTCTGTAACTTTTCAACAATAAGCATTTTTTTCAGCTAGGCCAATTTGAGGACTCGTTATGTGGGGAACTGAATAATTGGGTAATAAAAATTGCGCCATCCAAAGATATTTTATTTCTTCAGTTCTCCATGTAAATTATCCCATGTTTTGCCATTTGAAAAAAAAGACACATATTCTACATCTAAATATTTACATATTGTTTCTTACAGTTGTAGGGGAAAGGGTTATTATAAGTTAGAATTTTAACATAACAAATGGTTTGCAGGTAAGGTATAAATTCTTCGAGTGATGGAAGAAATGGGTTTGTTGCAAATATTTTACTCAAAATAGATAGGTTTATTTGATAATTATACTATTTCCAATAATCCATAAAACCTATTTTGAATTTAAAATAATCCCACCCTAAGGAATTATTCAAATGTTTAACTTTCCTCTCAATTTCATTTGGTTCATTTTTAAATAGTACCCACATTTTTGAATATTCGTTGTAAATTGAACAGGTATATTTCCATTGCTTAATTAATATATTCATACTATTGTTTGTGTGAAAGGAACAATGAACTGGCAAAAGGTACATCCATTCAGCATCATTTGGAACACTCTCTGGAATTAAAGTATGAATTCCAAAACACCCATTTTCTGAAACAAATGATTCAATTTCATCCAAAGACTCCCTGTTATATACATGCTCAAACACAGCATTACATATTACCAATTTATAATTCCTTGATTTCAATTCAGTCTCAAAAATTTGATTTAGAGAAGGTCTAATATATTTATCAAAATTATAAATTGAGATTTTATAGAGATTCTTTGATAAAGACGAAACTTCTCCAGTGCCACTCCCCCAATCGAGATAAAGACCTTTTTCAATAAGATTGAATCTTTTCATAAGAAAAATCATTTGAGCCTGATTAAAATATCTCTGGTTACGATTATATGGATTATCAGTTCTTAAATTATTATCATTATGAAAATTTAAATTTAACTTTTCCCACCCTTCCTGAGACATATCATAATGTGTTTTAGAGGCTGTAAAACCACAGTTGACACATTTCCAATAATCAACATTTTTTAAATCATAATAATTGAATACTTTAGAAAAGAAATATGTCATTTTTGAATTGCAAATAATACAGTTCATAGGATTGTTTTTAACAAGTATTTTTATATCACTAGTTCTAGACAAAAAACATAATAATTCTCTATTGTTAAGTCAATGGAAATAATTTTAAAAAAGATAAAAAATATCATTACATGATCGATAAATTCATTGTTTATTTCCAAATTGAGTTGATTAGTTTTTTTGTTTTAATTTCTCCTATTAAAGCAAAACTTAAATATTTTATCCTTTTTTTAAAATTTGATTTAGTAATTTCATTGTTAAATTTGATTGGGATCCAAGAAAATTCTTTGTTTTGTTCATACCATTCTTTTATTCTTTGATCTTTTAATGTTTTTATAAAATCCATTTTACTTTGTAACTCAATAAATGGTTTAATATTTGAAGTTTTTTCTCTTTCAGTTTTTTGTGCAATAAGTCTGGCTTTTGAAATATTATCGTATATCCAATTTTGTTTTGATATTGGTTTATAATCAAAGTATTCCATCTCACACCTTGCCACCGTCTCAATAATATTAATTTCTTCATCTGATAATTCATTATTATATTTCCCCATATTTTCATTCATAATAGGCTTTGACAGGTTCTTCCAATAAGGATTCCACATAAGGGTCTCGTTTTTTTCAGTCTCTGTATTAAAGCATTGATCTTCAACTGGTAATTCAAGGAAATTCAATATTTTACTTATGATAAAGGCCGGATCAGAGATTAAATCTTCATATTTCACTGAAATGCAATTAAGTGCTTTTCTTTGTATTGCATTAATGAATATTTCTTGTTCTTCTTTCCATTTTAAGATGGCATCAAGTGCTGTAAATAAGTGTAGAGGTTTATTTAACCATGATGCTACGTGATCTCGTGGATCTCTAACTAAATGAACAAATTTTATGGAAGGGACCTCTGCCCTTATTTGATCAATAAATTTAAATGATTCAATCCCTTTCGAGCAGTAACATGATTTATTCTCTTGTTTTGCTTTAAATTTATAAATAAAATCCATAGCAGAAACGACAGAAGAAGGCAATTCTGAAATTTCGGAATGAAGTATATTATTTTCACTTAAACCCCAATTATGATAAGGATGATTTGCTAATGAAATCATTTCCTTCACTAAGGTATTTATATTTATTGGGTCTCTTAAATCACCATAGTATTTTGACATATTGTAAAACTCAGCTAGTAAATGTGGAGCTACAGGTGCAGTAATTTGACTATGGTTCCCTAATAATGATCTAAGTAAATTACTTCCAGATCGTTCAGAAACTAACAATACAATACCAAAATTTTTCATAAAAGCAGGTTATTTTTATATATGGGTTAATTCATTTAATAAATTGACAATGCATTCAATATCAAGCCCCTCCAAATCGGAATATAATGGTAAACATAATATCTGTTTTGATATTTCAGAAGCGACTGGCAGGCTCGAGTTACTTGCAGAAGTGAAATTTTTATAAGCAGAAAATTCACTGATTAAAGGGGAAAAATATCGACGCGTAAAAACATTATTTTTTTTAAGAAATTCATAAACCTGATCGCGGGATTTTCCATATACTGCAGCATTTATAAGGATTGGGAAATAAGAGTAATTATGTTTAATTTCAGTTGAACTATTGTATGTTTTTATACCCGGAATAACAGAAATAAGCCTTTGATAGTGCTCAGTATTTTTTTTACGCTTTTGTATTTCTTTATAAATCGTTTTCAATTGAAGTAATCCATATGCTGCGATTAGCTCATTCATCTTGGCGTTAATCCCATAACCGATTACGGTTGTTTCATTTATAAAACCAAAATTCTTAAAATTGTCAATTCGTTCTTTTAGTTTTTCGTCATTTGTTACAATCGCTCCGCCTTCAACCGTGTTGAAGGTCTTAGTAGCATGAAAACTAAGAATTGATACATCACCCCATTTAAGAATGCTTTCATTATTTTTTTCCACAGCGAAAGCGTGGGCTGCATCATAAATTACTTTAAGGCCATGTTTATCTGCAATTTTTTGAATCTTTTCATTATTACATGGATTTCCATATACATGAACGGGTAAAATAGCAGTTGTTTTTGATGTTATAAGGGCTTCAATTTTATCGGGATTTATATTAAAGTCATGTTCATTTATATCGCAAAATACCGGGGTTATTCCATTCCATAACAATGAATGTGCGGTAGCAACAAAGCTATACGGAGTGGTTATAACTTCTCCCTTAATTTCAAGTGCCTGAAGTGCTACAATTATTGCAAGCGTACCATTTGAAAATAAAGAAACATAATCAACTTTTAAATATTCACACAGTGCTTTTTCAAATTGCTTATGAAATTTACCGTTATTGGTTATTTGTTTGCTATTCCATATCTTCTGAAGTAATTTATTGTATTCAGCAAGATCCGGAAGTGAAGGTTGAGTTACAAATATTTTTGACATAAAAATATTATTCTTTAACGTGTTGTGCGGTTGAAAATTAAATAAAAAAGTTAATAAATATAATAAAAAAAGTTATGCATAATACTGATATACAGTATATTAGAGGTAAAATTCACCACAAATCCACCTCAGATATGCATA
>Ga0307377_10002016_pt1 | contig 24485 bp, 25 predicted proteins | sample TR3MG_FD_202535 | JGI IMG/M metagenome (GOLD analysis project Ga0307377, IMG submission 202535) | Soil microbial communities from Risofladan, Vaasa, Finland - TR-3 | ecosystem: Environmental > Terrestrial > Soil > Coastal area > Acid sulfate soil | place: Finland: Risofladan, Vaasa | collected...
ATGGTGACGATTCCAAAAAGTCAAGTGTTTTTGAATTTTATTTTTTCGCTTACTTTTGTCGGCAAAGACCATATCCCATTTTATGTAAGGATAACCTGATGACATTGGGTCTGACCGGACTCGCGTAACGGCTCCCGTTGGTCACCGTTACGTCAGGTTCCTGGACCCTCTCTTTTCTCCTAAGAGACAACTGCTATGGCGCGAAGAGTCTTGTATTAACCTCACATAATTGTTAATATATAACTACAATGTAATAACTGGGTAAGGAGGAATTGCAATGGAAATGGACATTATTGGGCGGTTGTTCAAATAGGCTGACCAAAGTTGACCTACCTCGCTAAATGGAACTTGCTCGATGGTACTAATGTTGTTACCCTGTTCTAAATTCTTCATAATCGACCTCCTATATTGGTTGGAGAGCTTTTTTGGCATCTAAAACGGTCGGAAAATTCGATTTTAAAAGAAGGAATGAATAGGAAAATAGAAAGATACATACATCTTAACCCGGTTAAAGCGGGCATAATGCTCGGCATCGCTCCGCCTCGCCAGAGGGGACTGTCCCCCTCAAGATTCGTAATGTAGTTGTGTAACTTTAGTCAAAAGCCTGAACCTCTTGGTACTCTGAGACTTAAAGGTTGCAATCGTGTTTCAGTGGGTACGGCGAAAACTTTGGGCTATTTCACTGCCGAATAATCATTGAGTAACGTAACGTTTAATTGCCTTCGATTTCATGGTGTAATATGGTTATAGTGTTTTGGGATACAGAAAACTTTGTTGAGTGGAGGGGCATGAATGGCTTTTAATTTAGACGAAAGGCTAATTCAGAGTATCCAAGGAATTGGCCAAAATTATGCCATTGAACGAATTGTCCTTTTCGGGTCACGGGCTAGAGGTGATAATAAGCCAGCAAGCGATATCGACTTGGCTGTTTTTCTATTGCCGTGGTCTAAAAACAGAGGGCGTATGACCAGTGACTTTAACGACCTTTATACGCTCTTGAAAATAGACCTCGTATTTATCAATGAACAAATTGACCCTAAATTATTGGAAAATATCGAGAGAGAAGGTGTATTTATATATGAGCGAACCAAAATTAAAAGTCAACAACTTTAACAATGCTCTTGCCAGACTAAAAGAAGGTATTGCCAAATACGATGAAGCCGATGACCTGTCAAGAGATGGGGTAATTCAGCGTTTTGAGTTTACCTTTGAGCTTGCGTGGAAAACTTTAAAGGCAGTCTTTGAAGATGAGGGCTTAACAGGACTTAATTCTCCGAAGACTGTATTGCGTGAAGCCTTTGCAGCGGAGCTTATAAAAGATGATGAATTATGGCTTGCCATGCTCAGTGATAGAAATTCTACCACGCATATCTACAGTGAACAACTGGCAATTGAGATATGTCATAATATACAAGATAAATATGTCATTGAACTTGTGAATTTGCTAAAGGAAATCAAAACAAGGCTCGGTTAATCCCCCGGGGGCAGTCCACTGCTCGGGCTCGGCTTCGCCTCGCCAGAGGGGACTGTCCCCCTCAAGAATCGACAAATTAGCATAATCACCAATAATCTTTGAAGGCCTGAAGATCATCCTTAATTGTATCTGTCATTTCGTCTTTAACGTGATTCCTAGAGGGTAATCCATGTTGTTTGCGAAGTGATTCAACCCGTTCCCTAACTTCTGGATGGTTGTACAAATAGGTTGACCAAAGTTGACCTACCTCGCTAAATGAAAGTGAGGTAAAAGAATCCCTGGGGGCCAATAAAAAATTCAAAATAAGTTCATGTTAATATCTCATCCTCCTGAGCTACAGCAACTTCTTTGCTTTGTTTGCTTTTTTTAAAGTATAGACTTCTTTATCCTGATTAGGTACTTTCTGTTCGATAAGTTTACTTTGACCGATAAAAACTGCTCCTTGATCTATTTTTAGAAGCTTTGACGAAATATTCCCGTAGAGGCGAGCGACCGCTGTCAAGTCCAGAAGCTCTAGTGCTTCAATATCTCCACGAACTTCGCCGGCTATGAAAATAGTTTTCCCTTTAATATTGGCATGTATGATTGCACCGTCTCCGATGACAACTTCTCCGGACGATTCAATCTTTCCATCAACTTTTCCATCGATTCGAAGATCTCCTTGGACTACAATATTGCCGGTGATTCGACAGTCGGCAGCAATGAAGGTCACTCCTGCAGTACTACTATTCGTCTTGGGGGTTGAGGGATTTTTTTTAATAAACATCATTTCATTGCTCCTTTATATAGCTTGTGAATACGAGTGGATCGGCACTTTTACCGTTAATGATTGCACCATAATGAAGATGGGCACCTGTTGAACGGCCTGAGTCTCCGCTGTAGGCTATGACATCACCCTTTTTCACGTTGTCCCCTACTTTTACCAGTAGTTTGGAATTATGTCCATAAAACGTCACGATCCCATTACCATGGTCGATACTGATTTTTCGACCATACACGGAATTCCAACCTGAAAAGGATACCACTCCATCTGCTGTCGCTTTGACGGGTGTGCCGTAGCTACAGGCAAAGTCCACTCCATCATGAAACTCACTGGAGTAACCACCAAATGGATTTTTACGATACCCATATGGAGAAGTAATCTCGCCTTCAACTGGCAAAATCGAAGGCGTGTGGCTCAACGTGGACTTGTATTTTAAGGCGGCGTCATAGTACTGTTGGAAGAGTACAAGATGTTCTGCGGCAATTCCAGACGACTGAGCCGCTCCTTGCGAAGGGCTGTAACTTTGAGGGATTGCTTTGATCGAACCCCTCGACAATATTGAGATACTTGGAGGTTGAAGCTTCAAGATATTTGCGACTTTTTTCTCAAGTGCTGCGATATTATCTAGATCGGCATTTGTTTTAGCGGTTTGCTCATTCAGATGAGCGATTTCATTTTCCCGCTCTTTTAGCATAACCTGAAGTTGTTTAAGTCTGGCGTAATCTGCCTGGTGTTGGCGAATGTATCTTATCTGGTACACATTAAATCCTACCAAACCTAGGATTAATAAAAGCAGAGCACCTGCGCCAATTCCGATAAGTTTCTTAGTAAACAACGGTAATTTATACGTCTTAGCGGGTGTATGATCTGGGGGGAGTATTAAGAGTGTATACCTTCTGCTCACAATTAAAAGTAACCTCCTTTATTCGGTAAAGGTTGAATTCACCAAGGAGGTGGGAATTTCCTTCTAAGTCGACACAAAAATAATCGAGCTCGGTAGGGGTCTGCTACCTGCCCGAATATTGTCGAACGCTTTTAGGGGTTGGTTGATGAACTTGGACAATTGATCCGGCCCAAGTGTCTCAAAATTTTCTAAATAACAAAATGCCAAGTCAAGGAGTGACGGAAGGCCCGCGAAATAGTATAATAGGCTTAAATGTGAGAGTATAAGCGGCATGAAATATTAAATCTAGGGAGGATTGATGGCATGGATCATGAAACTCGAGAGCAGTTAGGCAATATTCTTGGCCTACTTGAAATTATGAAGAAGGACATTAAAGTAATAAAACAAGATATTTGCGTTATGAATTCTCGTCAAGAAGGGTCGAATCTTTTGAATAAAGATTTAGAAGAGAGTCGTCAACAGATTAAGGCGTTAGATGAAAAAAACTTTATTCCCTCTACGGTTAAGGACCAATTAAAAATGAGTCGGTTAGTTTGACAAATAGTGTGATCAGATGTTAAAATATTTAAATGTGGTGACTTCTCACCGCAACCGCTCGAATCAGGTATTAACGGGTTTTTTATTTCGTAAAAGACCGACCTGCAATGGCGAGTCTAGGGCATGGGAGGTGTAATAAAATGTACGCAGTGATTGAAACTGGTGGTAAACAATTCCGCGTTCAAGAAGGCGACGTGATTTACGTTGAGAAATTGGATGCTAGTGTAGGAGATGCCGTGACGATTGATAAGGTTCTCCTCGTTGAAAAAGACGGTGTGTTTAATATAGGAACCCCAGTTGTAGCTGGTGCTACAGCAGTGCTAAAAGTTGTGGAGCACGGCAAAGGGGAGAAGATAATTGTCTTCAAATTCAAGGCCAAGAAGAACTATCGTCGCAAACAAGGACATCGTCAACCCTACACAAAAGTTGTTGTCGAAGCGCTCCAAGCGTAAGAGCCAAAACGGCATTCGTCTCATAATATGGGCGGATGACCAAGGGCGGATACGTGAATTTGAGTTGTCCGGACATGCCGGGTATGCAGATTCTGGTCAAGACATAATCTGTGCGGGGGTTTCCGCACTGAGCATTGCGGCCTACAATGGCTTAGAACATTTCTTGTCAGTAGCCCCTAAAGTACAGGAGGCAGATGGACATCTCACCTGTCAGCTTGTTGGACTGCCAGAGCAAGAATTGGAAAAGGCTCAGTGGATTTTGCAAACCATGACTTTGGGCATTGAACAGATGCATTTGACTTACGGTCAAGACTATATATTCATAGATCGAAGGAGGTGGACTCCATGCTAAAAATGAATCTTCAACTTTTCGCTCATAAAAAAGGGGTTGGTAGCTCACGAAATGGTCGTGATAGCAACGCTCAACGTCTTGGTGTAAAACGTGGCGACGGCCAATTCGTAAACGCTGGTACGATTATCGTACGTCAACGGGGAACGAAGTTTCATCCCGCTAAAAATTGTGGTTTGGGTAAAGATGATACCTTATATGCTCTGATCGATGGTTATGTTAAGTTCGAGCATAAAGACCGGTTGCGCAAACAAGTTAGTGTTTATACTGTGCGCCCCACAACACCAGTGGCAGTAGCCCAATAAGCTGTATTTATTCACCCCTGGGTTTTCCCAGGGGTTTTTATATATCTGCATATCATAATTCTTTTTTCTGTAGGGGCAATTCATGAATTGCCCCTACAGAAAAAGATTGTGAAGTTGAGAGGAAAGTGATGACGATGTCAGAAGTTGAACACGTTCTTCTGTCCGAACTTTTACAGTTGTATAGCCTCCAGCGGCATGATTTCATGAATCACTGGCAGGTGATCATGGGTAATTTACAGCTCCAGCAACCGGAGAAGGCCCTAGCCTACATGAGGGGAACGGTCGCAGCTCAGGAACAAGAGCAAAAGATAGCCCTAATTCAGGAACCTGCACTAGCGGCTATTCTTTTGGGCTTGTTGATTGGTCTTCGGCAGGAAGGCATCTCTGCGACGCTTGACTTTCCTGAGGGTATGAAAAAGGAAGATTTTTGGCGAGATCATTGGCGAGAAGAATATGTGGAGAGGTTATACGGGTACACTAGAGAATGCTTAGAAATGTCTTCACAGTCACGCCTGTTATCAAACGTAACGGCTGAAGTATATTTATTCGAGGAACCGGGTGGATTGGCTTGCCAGGTTATCTTAGAGGACGAGGAAACGGCTCTCTTAGATAAAATGGTTACATTAACGATAGACCCCAAGTAACAATCCGCTCCAAGCGATCTAATAGTTAAGGAGAATCAACTATGTTTATGTTTTACGATCGGGCCAAGATCTATGTTAAAGGTGGCGATGGCGGAGCAGGAGCTGTCGCTTTTCGACGGGAGAAATACGTTCCTGAAGGCGGGCCGAGCGGTGGAGACGGCGGACGCGGGGGGGATATTATTTTCATGGGAGATGAGGGCTTAAGAACCCTCGTGGATTTCCGCTATAAACGGCATTATAAGGGGGATCGGGGGGATCATGGGCAGGCGAAAAATATGAGCGGAAGAAGTGGAGAAGACATTATTCTGCGCATTCCGGTCGGCACAGTCGTCCTTAATGACAGTACTGGTGAAACAATTGCGGATATAACCGAGCATGGACAGCGTGTCGTGGTTGCAGCTGGTGGGCGGGGAGGAAGAGGGAATGCTCGTTTTATGAGCAATACCAATAAAGCCCCAACCTTGGCTGAAAACGGAGAACCTGGTGTGGAGAGCTGGCTCCGTCTGGAGTTAAAGCTCTTAGCAGACGTCGGATTGGTTGGTTTCCCGAATGTGGGGAAATCAACGATTATTTCGCAAGTGTCCGCTGCTAAGCCGAAGATCGCCGACTATCACTTCACAACCCTGATTCCGAATTTGGGCGTGGTCGAGCTCGAAGATGGACAGAGTTTTGTCATGGCTGATATTCCCGGGCTCATCGAGGGTGCTCATTCGGGGGCGGGCTTAGGGCATGAATTTTTGCGCCATACTGAGCGAACACGCTTGATTTTGCATGTTTTGGATATCTCAGGGTCTGAAGAACGGGATCCACTGGAGGACTTGCGGATTATTGAAGAAGAACTACGACTCTATAGTCCGGAGCTCGCTCTGAGACCGGTGATTATTGTGGCCAATAAAATGGATATTCCGAGTGCTGAGGAACATTTACTGCGCTTGAAAGAAGCGGTAGAAGATCGTCACGAAATTTTCCCAGTGTCGGCAGCGACTGGGGAAGGGTTACAAGCCTTGATGTATCGAATTGCGCAGCTCTTGCCGGATACCCCCATTCCAGAGATTCTTAATCTTCCAGTTGATCACCGGGTTACGAAAGCACAGCCTGATAAACGGTTTGAAATCCTTAAAGAAGAGGATTTATTTATGGTTGTAGGTAATGAAATTGAAAAACATGTGAAGATGACCTTCTTTGATCGGGAAGCGAGTGTCTACCGTTTCCAGAATATCTTGAAAGCCATGGGGATCGATGAAGCTCTCCGTGCTCAAGGAATCAAAGAAGGAGATAAAGTCGAGATCGCTGGCGTGAGGTTTGATTGGGTTCAGGAGTAATGGCTTAGGGGGAAGAGTTTAGTGTTAACAGGTAAGCAAAAACGTCATTTAAGAGCAATGGGAAATGAAATGAATCCGATTCTGCAAGTAGGCAAGGGCGGAATTACGAAAACAGTGATTACTCAAACGGACGAGGCACTGGAAGCTCGGGAACTTATAAAGTGCCGAGTTTTACTAAATTGTTTAGAAGAACCGAAAAACGTGGCAGAGTTACTGGCTGGACACGTTCAGGCTGAGCTTGTACAAATTATTGGTCGGAATTTCATATTGTTTCGACCGTCAAAAAACAAGCCCGTTATTGTTTTACCATAGAGTAGTTCTACACTGTCCCCAATAGATCCATGGCTTGACCATGTGTCTGTTGGGGATACGTATTATCATAATCAGCATTTAAAAGTGAAATACAGACGAAATTAGCCAAGAGTGAGGGAAAAAACAATGGATTATGAGAAATTTTTAGAGCGTCTAGATAAAGAAATGGTGGTCACTTTAGGATGTACTGAACCCATGGCGATTGCTTTTGCTGCTGCGCTTGCTAAAAAGCATGTCAAGGGAGAAATAGTAACGTCCGTAAGAGTTTTAGCGAGTGCTAACGTTATAAAAAACGCGATGGCGGTTATCATTCCGGGTACTCAAGGTAGTGGAGTTAATTTAGCAGCCGCATTGGGGGTACTTGTTGGAGATTTTTCGAAAGGTTTGGAAGTGCTGACAGGACTGACACCGAGGAATGTAGATGAAGCGAAGAGGATGATCGAAGATAAACTAGTTACGGTAGGGGTAGCCGAAACTACGAAGAAACTGTATATAGAGGTGGTCGTTGAAACCTTTCAATCTTACGCCAAAGTTATTGTCGCTGATGAACATACTAAGGTTGTCCTCATTGAAGTGGATGGATTGACTTTAATTAATAAGCTTACGGAAAATAAGCCGAATGGAAGTGGAAGAAAAGAGGATTCGTTTATTACGTTAGACTCTATATGGGAGTTTGTGCAACGTGTCCAGGTCAAGGACCTTGATATTATCAAGAAGGCTATTGAACTCAATACAACCATAGGTTTAGAGGGACTGACCAATGATTACGGTTTACAGGTCGGAAAAACGATCAAGGAAAGCATCCGTAAAGGAATTTTAACTGATGATCTAATAACCTATGCCATGGCTTTGACAGCTGGGGCTTCCGATGCCAGAATGTCGGGGAGTACACTGCCTGTAATGAGTAATTCGGGAAGTGGTAATCAAGGAATTTCGGCCACTTTGCCGGTTGTAGCCGTAGGAGAGAGATTACAAGTATCGAATGAGCGCTTAATACGAGCAGTAACCTTAAGTAATCTTATTGCGATCTACATAAAATTGAAGATTGGACGACTTTCTGCGCTTTGTGGAGCTACCGCGTCTGGAACCGGTGCAAGTTGCGGTATTACCTACTTGCTTGGAGGGGGAAAGGCGGAAATAAAGTCGGCGATCCAGAATATGCAGGGTAATACGACCGGGATGTTCTGCGATGGAGCAAAGGTAGGGTGTGCCTTAAAATTATCATCTTGTACGAATGCCGCTGTTTTAGCTGCCATTATGGCGATAGAGGGGATTGCTATTCAGGCAACAGATGGCATTATTGAACGTAATGCAGAACAAACCATTGAAAACCTTGGTCGCCTCGCACATGAAGGTTCCCGTGAAATGGATCGGGTCATTTTGGATATCATGGTAAATAAAAGGGTCGCGAGACCGTCCTAGGCCATGCGTTCGCCGTGCCAAACTAGGGTTTTACACCCCTGATGCAAGAGGGCAGGGTTCCCGGCAAACGAGGCATCCGACGACCATGGATGGTCTAGTGTCACCAGAGCCATGGATGGCGGGAGGGGACCGTGCCTCGATGCCGGCGGGAAACGTCCTGTTTCCCGCCCTGCTGATGAAAGAGGGTTTAAAGCCGAGTTTGGCTACGACGACCGCAAAGGCGTCGGACCGTGTGATCGCGGACCCTCTGGGCTTGGGTCGACGGGGATTAGGACCAGACCGAGAGTTCAGAGACACTGTTTGCGTCTTTGACGCAAATGCGCTTTGCGTACTCTCTTTGTAGAAGTCCCGTAGCGGTACCAACATGCCGCTATGGGACTTTTGTTTGTGCATCATTTGCTAAAATATGATATCATAAGATGTTCTACAGCTTTTATTGAGGGGAAGAGGAACAAACATGAACATCTTAACAGCTGAGAATCTGACGAAAAGTTACGGAGAAAAAGTACTTTTTGATGATATTTCGTTCGGGATTGATGATGGAGAAAAAATAGGAATCATTGGGGTTAACGGGACTGGCAAGTCTACGTTGCTTAAAATTCTAGCGGGTGTGGAATGGTCGGATCAGGGCAAGGTCACGATGGGAAATAACGTGCGCCTCGAGTATCTCCCTCAAAATCCGGAGTTTGAAGATGAGGCTACGGTTTTACAGCAGGTATTTAAGGGAAATTCCCCGGTGATGAAGTTGCTCAGGGAGTATGAAGTGGCCGTGGAAAAGCTTAATGATGAGCCGGATCAACCGCTGCTTCAACAAGCCTTGATCGCGCTAGGGCAACAGATGGATGAACTGGAGGCTTGGCAACTCGAAAACGAGGCTAAAGCGATCCTGACTAAGCTTGGAATTTCTAAATTCGACACTCTGATCGGGACCCTGTCGGGTGGGCAGAGAAAACGAGTGGCTTTGGCGAGTGCGCTGATCAACCCTACAGATATACTGACACTTGATGAACCGACGAACCACATTGATAATGATACCGTGGATTGGCTAGAACAGTACCTGAATAAACGTAAAGGTGCGTTGGTCATGATTACGCACGATCGGTATTTTCTCGACCGGGTCGTTGGTCGGATATTTGAGTTAGATCAGGGGAAACTTTACCCTTACCCCGGAAATTATAGCCGTTTCTTGGAATTGAAAGTGGAGCGGGAAGAGCAAGTCGAGGCGACCGAGAGAAAACGCCAAAATCTCTTTCGCAATGAACTTGCCTGGATGCGCAGGGGGGCCAGAGCCCGTACGACCAAACAAAAGGCGAGGATTGATCGTTTTGAAATGATCCAGGCCGATAAACCGACAGAATACCTAGACCGAATTGAGATGCCGGCAGGGGCGTCCCGCTTAGGAAAGAAAATTCTGGAATGTCATCATGTGCAAAAAGGGTTTCCTGACCGAGGGATTGTGATCGAAGATTTCAGTTACATTCTACTCAGAAATGATCGGATTGGGATTATCGGGCCCAATGGGAGTGGCAAATCAACCTTACTAAACTTGATCGCTGGTTTAATGATCCCGGAGAGCGGGAGCATAGAGATGGGCACTACGGTCAACATGGGGTATTTTGCGCAGGAGAATACGTATTTGAATCCGGAGACTCGGGTTATTGATGAGATTAAAGCGGTGGCTGAAGTGATTCCCACGGCCGATGGCGGCTATATAACCGCATCCCAGATGCTGGAGCGCTTCTTATTTCCTGCGACTGCCCAATGGACACAGATTGGTAAACTTTCTGGTGGGGAAAAAAGGAGACTTTATCTTTTGCGGATTTTGATGGCGGCTCCAAATGTCCTCTTGTTAGATGAGCCGACTAATGATTTGGATATTCAGACCTTGACTATTTTAGAAGGTTATCTGGATGAGTTTCCGGGCGCAGTCATTGCGGTTTCTCATGATCGGTATTTCCTGGATAGAATTACGGATAAGATTTTCTCGTTCGAAGGTGAGGGGGAAATTAAGGCGTACGTAGGAAATTACTCGGACTATCGAGAACAGGTGTATGCGGCAAAACAAGCGGCTGACCAGGCCGTGAGTTTAGCCTCTTTGGCAAAAACTTTCCGGTCTACGAATGCACCATTGGCAATGGAGGAACCTCTTGAGAGGAAGAAAGAGCGCCCGCTTAAAATGACCTATAAAGAGCAACAAGACTACGATCAAATTGAGGATCAAATTGCGCAAGCGGAAGAGGAACTTCAGAAAAACAATCAACTTATGAATGATATGGGTAGTGATTTTGGAAAACTAACTGAGCTGGTTGAGATTCAGAAAGCTCTAGAGACAAAACTGGATGATCTGCTGGACCGTTGGACGCATTTAAATGAACTGGCGGAAAAAATAGCACAAAACAAATAATCGAAGCGCGATGCACGATGCGCGATGCGCGAACACAGAGTTCGAACCTCGCGCTTTGAACTTCGCGCCTCGCAAAAGGAGGATGGATTTAGATGGATGATAAGACGCTTGAAGCGATGAAAAGAGTAGTAGAAGAGAAAAAACTGAAGAGTTCCCAACAAGGAGGACCGACTAAAGCCACGCAAAAAATAGGGGAAAAAAGAAAGGGTATTAAGCGGCGCAAAGTTGGCGGGATGTTTGACAAGTAGATATAATTAAGGGGAGAAGTAAAGTCATATGAGCATTTTAAATGTAGAAAGCGTAAGCCATGGATTTGGTGGACGGAAAATTTTAGAGGATGTTAGCTTTCGTTTATTAAAAGGGGAGCACGTTGGTTTAGTGGGGGCGAACGGGGAAGGGAAATCAACCTTTCTGGATATTATTACAGGTAAGCTCATGCCCGACAAAGGAAAGGTCGAATGGTCAAACCGAGTGACGGTCGGATACTTAGATCAACACACAGTTTTGACTAGAGGGAAAACGATTCGGGACGTTCTCAAGGAGGCGTTTCAAGGGATGTTTGATTTGGAATCGGAGACGCTTCAGATCTATGACCGTATGGGTAGCGTCTCGGAAAGCGAAATGAACAAACTCTTAGAAGACGTGGGAGAGATCCAGAGCATTCTGGAACACAATGGATTTTATATGATCGATGCGAAAGTTGAAGAAATTGCGAACGGGCTGGGACTCGGAGAAGTAGGGCTGGACAAAGATGTTGAGGATTTAAGCGGGGGGCAACGAACAAAGGTTTTACTCACGAAACTCTTGCTCCAAAATCCCAGCATTTTAATCTTGGATGAGCCTACGAACTTTTTGGATGTGGAGCATATTGAGTGGTTGAAGCGTTATCTCAATCAGTATGAAAATGCGTTTATCCTCGTTTCCCACGATGTGGCTTTTCTAAATTCCGTGGTGAACGTTATTTATCATGTGGAAAATGCGGGGTTGACTCGTTATACCGGGAACTATGAAGAATTTATGGCACTCTTTGAAATTCAGAAGGTGCAGGAAATCAAAGCCTATGATAAGCAACAAAAAGAAGTTGACCGTCTGGAAGACTTTATCGCTCGGAACAAGGCTCGGTTTTCAACGACTGGGCGGGCAAAGAGCAGACAGAAGCAGTTGGAAAAAATGGATCTACTTGATAAACCAAGGGAGAAAATCCAACCCACGTTTAAATTTAGAGAAGCGCGGACGCCGAGTAAGATGATTTTTGAGGCTAGGGATATCGTGCTGGGCTATGATGAACCCTTGACACGCCCCTTAAATTTGACCTTAGAGAGAGGACAAAAGGTGGCCATCCGTGGGGTTAACGGGTTGGGTAAATCCACCTTGTTAAAGACATTGCTCGGATATCTTCCGCCAGTGTCGGGCGAAGTTGAACTCGGAGATTTTCTGTACCCAGGTTATTTTGAACAGGAATCCAGCCGCAAGAATTATAACACCGCGTTAGATGAAGTCTGGGGCGAATTTCCCGGTCTCTCGAATTCGGAAGTGCGCGGAGCCCTAGCAAGGTGCGGTTTGACCAAGGAACACATCTCGAGTAAGATGATGGTATTAAGCGGCGGAGAAAACGCCAAAGTACGACTGTGTAAGCTCATGCTGAAGGATGTGAACTGGTTAGTGCTCGATGAGCCGACCAATCATTTGGACGTGGATGCAAAGGAAGAGCTTAAAAAAGCCATCAAAGAATATAGAGGGACTGTGATTGTCGTTTCTCACGAACCTGAATTCTATGAAGATTGGGTGACTAATGTGTGGAATCTAGAGGAGTGGACTACTAAAATCGTATAAGACTTTTGGATGGATTTGTAATACTTGGCTTAATAAACATCCTATCCACTAAACAAAAAGGCTTGCTGATAATGTCAGAAAGCCTTTTTCAGTCTCTAATATAGTAAATGATTCTTTCACATATGCTACCCATCATAGTTAGGAGAGTTAGGAAGGCTGTTTCCCAACGCTGCCGAGGTTTTCGCTAACGACTTGTTCAAGCACTTTAATTGGTGCTACGACCCTGCCTAAGCGAGCATAAACAAGTAAGCGCATTAGCAACACATCTGTAATTTCATATCCTTTTGCGATCAGTATGGCCCCGGAACTGTCTTTAATGTCATCAGCTAAAACCATTCCGATAACCAGTTCCTCTATTTTGAGCGCCTTGACCACAAACCCGGTTTGGGCGCTACTAATCTCTGCATCGAGAGCTGAGAGAATCGTGGTATCATACCAGTTATCTCGCCTTCTCATTTCTTCCAGAGCTTGAACTGGCGACTGCCCATGGGCAATTAAGGCATCATAATCGATGACTACTTTGAGGATCCGAGCCATAAAGGGGATGGCTTTCCCTTTCTTTACATCATGAGGGTATCCCACTCCATCAAATTGTTTGAATTGATAGCCGATGGCATCAGCTATGCCCTCTAGGCGAGGAATATTGCGCAAGAGATTTTTGCCGGCATTGGCATGTGCTACATAGGTTTCCATCTCGCCTTTGGTTAACGGTTGCCCTGCCCACATTTTGTTCATGATTTCGCTGGGAATCGTTACACATCCAATGTGGGAAAATAAAGCAGCCAGCTCGACTTCCCACAGATTATTGGCCATCAAACGTTCAGCAATTTTCTGAGCCATTTTGCGCAAGCGGGCAGCATAACTAAAAATCTTAGGACTGACGAGGGAGAGGATGTCGGCCAAAAGCTTAACACTGCCCTTTAACGTTTGCTCCAAAATTTCCCTTTCTGAGGTAACCAAACGAAATCGTTCCACTGCAGAAGCCAGAATCTGTTCTAATCGTTCTGTGGGGCAAGGTTTACTAAGGAATCGAAAAATATTTCCTTCATTAATAGCATCGATTGAAATTTTCAAATCAGCCTGACCGGAAAACATGATCCGTTCACTGTCTGGAGCGATTTGCTTAACTAAGCTTAAAAATTGAACACCGTTCATTCCGGGCATAAAATAATCAGCGATAATTACGGCAAATGGCCCGTCTGTTTTTAATCTTTCTATTCCTTCTTTCCCAGTTTGAGCGGTTACTACTTTATATTTCAGTTTAAAATTCCTCGCGAAAGAAGCTAGGATATTCACATCATCATCGACTAACAGAACTTTATTGTTCACGCCCGTCCAACCGTCCTTTCACCCAACTCAACATCCACATCAGGCAGCCCAATTGGAAGGTCTACCGTGAACGTTGTCCCTAATCCTTCTACCGATTCCACCTGGATCTGCCCGCTATGTTTTCGAATGATAATCTCGCGTGAGATGGTCAAGCCCTGGCCCGTTCCTATGCCGGGATCTTTTGTTGTGAAAAAGGGATCAAAAATCTTATTTCGAATTTCAGTGGGGATACCCTTCCCAGTATCTTCAATGATAATAGACACATGATTTTCAAATGAGCGCGTTCGAATGGTAATTTTCCCTCTCGGAATCGAGGAATTCTCGTTAACAGCCTTTTCCTTGATTGCCTGAGCGGCATTGATAATCATATTGAGAACCACTTGATTGATTTCGCTGACCTGACAATACACCAGAGGTAGCCCTGCTTCCAAGTCTAACTCCATTTCCGCCACATTTTTCCACTCATTTCGGGCGATTGCCGCTGTACTGGTAATCGCCCGGTTCAGGTCAGCAAAGTCTTTTTGCTTTTTGCCGGGATGTGAGAATTCCTTCATCGCACTTACTAATTGGCTCACTTTAGAGATTCCTTCTAGCGATTGATTGATCGCGTTTGGAATTTCTATCGATAAATAAGCCACATCCATAGCCTCTTCCAGGGTCTTGATCTCTGCTAGTAGTCCCTCTTCTACTGCATTAATGCGAGCTTGCTCAGCTAGGGTTTGATAATGTTTCTGTAAAACCATCAATTGTTCAAGCGCTCCCTTGAGATAGTACGCATTATCTCCAATGTATTGAATTGGGGTATTGATTTCATGAGCTACCCCAGCTGTTAGCATCCCAATGGCTTCCATCTTTTGCGAAAGGGAAATGCTGGCCGCCTGCTGTTCCTTTTCTGCTAATAGCGCCCGTTCCATCCGTCGCCGTTTCAATTTGTCGGTCAAAACTAAAGCCACGGATTGCAAGTTATTCACATCCAGTTCTTCCCAATCACGACAGTAGCGGCGTTCATCAATCCCTAAAAAGCCATAATACTGCATTTCTACAAAAAGTGGAACCGCCAAGATCGATTTAATCCCTAGTTCGCGAAAAATCGTTTTCTCTTGCTCGTTGGGAATTTGCTCGATATCACTAAGGCGAATCAGCTTATTGCTTTGTAAAGTGTCTGTCCACCATGGAAAGACGCTCGATCGTAAATTTTGCAAGCCGCTTTTCTGAGCAGAAACACCAGGGGCTACCCATTCGAACGTATTATCAATAGTTTGGTTTTGATGACGATGGGCAAAAAGATAAACTCTAGTGACATCTAGGGCTTTCCCAAATCCCGACAACGTCTCCTCCAAAAATACCTGCCAATTAGTTTGCTTTAAAGCCGTTAAGTAGATTGCGGACAGCATGTTATCATAACGCAGTATCTTTTTAAGCTGCCTAAGCTCTTCCTGACAAATAGAGTCTTGTAACATATTACTAACTCTCCTTCACTGTAGTGAGTCATTGTGTCGCAACTAATAAATTCTTGTATTTTCCACAATTATAGCATATATACCTCAATTTTCAGCTTATATTACAACTTATTAGATGGGCATTGATATTTGAACCTACAGAGATTAAAATGCTAGACTAAAGAATTTGTTGCATTAGGAGGAATATTCAGTAAACGTGTTGAAATGCTAGGTGATATTAATTTTGATATGGAAAACTAAGAATTTAAACAGATGCGGAGATTTATTTGATAAAACTGATTTGGCCCTAAGGAGATGCAGTTATGGACTTTAACTTAAATGAATTTTTAGGAGCTGTAGCTAATACATTAGACACTATTGAAATCGATATATTTGGGATGGCTACAAATCATTCTAAAAGGATATCCTATATATCAGTGAAAATCGCTCATGAGCTCCGATTGACTAATGAAGAAATATTTGATCTGGTTGCGTTGGCTATAATGCATGACAATGGAGCAAGTATGAAAATTTTGCACGATAATTTACAAGGGACTACGAAAGAAAAGATAAATATATTAGAAAGTAGAAAAGAACATTGCATCATTGGGGAGGATAATCTTAAAGATTTCCCCTTCCTAACAAACCCACAAAATATCATTAGATATCATCATGAAAAATATGATGGTTCTGGTTTTTTCGGGTTATCAAAAGATGAAATACCTCTATTGGCTCAAATTATTGCTTTTTCAGATACATTGGACTTGGCCTTTGATTTGAGAAACGCCTCTAATAAAGAAATAATTACTGAGTTTGTTCAGGAACATAGAAATACTTTTTTTTCCCCTGTATTAACAGATGTGTTTTTCAAAATTTCCGCTCAGGATGAATTTTGGGAAGCCTTATCTAACAAAAACATTGATGATAACTTAAAAAAAGTAACCCCTAATTTTAGCAATGAGCTAAATTATAATGAAATACACACTATAACAAAGACATTATCTAAGATAATTGATGCCAAATCTGAGTATACTCAAACACATTCTTCAGGTCTTTCAGAAAAACTTGAAAAAATGGCTGAATTTTATAAAATAGACCCTATAATGACGCTGGAATTATTAATTGCAACGGATTTACATGATCTTGGTAAGATAGCCATTAGTAATAGTTTATTAGATAAGCCGGGGAAATTATCCGAAGAAGAATTCGAAGAAATAAAAAAACATCCAAAAATAACCAAACTTTGCTTACAAGATATTAATGGGTTTGAAGAAATTACCAAATGGGCTTCCAATCATCATGAAAAGTTAGATGGTTCAGGGTATCCGGAAGGTTTGATTGCCAAAGATCTTGATTTTAATTCGCGGTTAATAGTCTGTTTAGACATTTATCAGGCTCTACGAGAAGAAAGGCCCTATAGAAAACCTATGGATCATAATAAAGCTATGGAAATTTTGAAGAGCATGGTGGAAGTAGGACAACTGGATCACAATATCGTTGACGATATTAATTCTGTTTTCTTGAATCTTTAACCATAAATGCAAACTCCCCACCTGTTGTCCCCGATGTTCCGCTTTAGCTGAACGAGTTTACTTCAGATTGAAAACTAAAATATACAACTAAAAATAGCAAAAGAAGGACTAAACAAAAAGGCTTGCTGATAATGTCAGAAAGCCTTTTTCAGTCTCTAATACAGCAATCATCTATAAAATAATTAGATAATGTTCTAATGCTAGTTTGTTGGAAAAAAATTAAATAATTGCTAAGAAATTTTTAATTTTATTTTTGTTTTATTTTTATAAAAGACGATAATCTGGGATGTAAATGCAAATATTATATGAAAATGGTTTGCTCGTTTATGTTAAAGATACAAAGGAGAGTGAGAGATTGGAGAAACATCGATACCACAACATTTTATTTATTGAATTGTGGTTTGTCATAGCATTATCAGTTGGTTGTGCAGCTGTATCCGCTCCAAAAGTTCACTCTACCCCTGCTCCTGTTATTCAACAAGGAACCAAAATTGAAGATTTGGACTTAAGCGATGTCCACTATACTGATTCAGAAATGTTAATTGAAAAATGGCAGCAAAATAAATTGGCACAAAATATAGTGTTGGTTTGCAATAAGGCGGAGATCCCGGTTTCTTTACAGGATCTTGGGGCAGAAATAGATAAAGCAAAGATCTTATCTGACATTAAGAATAATCCTGGTCAAACGATTAAGGTAACGGTTCATTTGGATAGTGTCATAGCTAATCAAGTTTTAGGAGATAAGTTGGCATCATTCGAACAGCCTGGCAAAGATGCTACTTACAAAATTGAAAACAACAAATTCCTTATAACTGACTATGTTCCCTCAAAGACACCTCATATTGATAAAATTATTAACCAGATAGATGGTCAACCTTTAGATCAGATACCCAAACGAATCGATGTAACTCTAATGAATGATCCACCATCCCCAAGCGCCGAGGCTGTTAAAGCCTTGGCTTTTGATGGTATAATCGGAGAATTTAGTACAAGATTTTACGCGACGCAAAAAAACCGCACCATAAATTTAGATATGGCAGCCAAAGCATTTGATAGAATAAAAATTTATCCAGGGGATATTTTTTCTTTTAATAATACAGTTGGCGAACGTACGCTGAAAAAAGGATACAAAAATGCAAAAATAATCAAAGAAGGCCGATACGTTAAGGATATTGGCGGAGGGGTCTGCCAAGTTTCATCTACATTATATAATGCAGTAATATTGGCTAATTTACAGATTATAGAAAGGGTGCCTCACCAAGTGCCCGTAGCGTATGTGCCACCGGGGCAAGATGCAACCGTTTATTATCCAAATGTGGATTTTAAGTTTAAAAATAACACTGGAAGTCTTATCTATATTCGTACCAGTGTTCAGTCTGGCTTATTAACAGTACAACTTTATGGTAAGAAGACGGACAACACAGTACAAATAAAGCGCCAAATCGAAAAAGTGATTAAAGGTCGGGCAGGAGCTAAAGGATACATTGTAAAAACATGGAAAATTGTAAAAGATTGTCAAGGAAACGAGACTGAGTCGGTTCTGAGTCGAGATATATATGCACCAGTAAACAAGGCTTCATCAGACTAATCACAATGTTATAAACAGTCATTGAAGGGGGCCTTAGAAGATTGAGCTAAGCAAAATTACTGTCCTGTTGCGTTCCTATTTGGAAACGGTGAGTCTTCTTGTGGTATACTGAAAAGGGTTAAGGAGAACAATCTTCTAAGACGCGTTTATAAATGATTTTTTCATTTCATATGAAAAAAAAAGTATTATAAAAAAATAGTAAAAGAAGGTAAAAATGAAAAAATTAGGAATTATGGGTGGAACTTTTGACCCGATTCATTATGGGCATTTGGTTGCTGCAGAAATGGCCCGCAGTAAGTTTAATCTTAGTAAAGTGCTATTTATTCCGTCTGGGACGCCGCCGCATAAAGATAGAAGCGACATCTCAGCCGCGGGATTGCGTTTCGAGATGATTGAACTCGCGATTCAAGATAATCCAGCGTTTGATATTTCTGCCCTCGAACTTGAGAGAGAAGGGCCGTCCTATACAGTGGATACGTTGCGCGTTTTGCGCACTTGGCCTGAACATAAACTTTATTTCATCACGGGAACAGACGCTCTGCGTGAGATTTTTTCCTGGCGTGAAGCGGAAGAAATTTTAATAATGACCGAATTTATTGGAGCGGCACGACCGGGGTTTGATGCGAGTGATTTTCTCGTTCAGGTCCAACAAGAGCACCCCGAAACTCAGGGGAGGATTCATTACTTAGAAGTACCAGCTTTAGCGATTTCCTCAACAGATATTCGAGCGAGGGTTAAGCGTGGGCAACCTATTCGTTATCTTTTGCCTGAACCAGTTCGTTTATTTATTCAACAACACGGACTTTATACCGCTGAAGGCAATGTTTTATAGTCAAAAATCAAATGATTATCATGGGGCATAGTTTGTATACTCTACCTGAATTTGATCATACTAAAAACGATGAATGAATGAATTCAAAGAGGTGACTATAAATATGTCAACAACACTTTATGTCGGGAATCTCCCCTGGAATACTACAGCAGACGAACTAGGTGAATTCTTTGCCTCATATGGACAGGTTGAAAGTAGTCGAATTATTACCGATCGTGAAACTGGCCGCTCTCGGGGGTTTGGCTTTATAGAAGTTGGAGAAGCGGATGCGACTCGTATAGCTGAAGAGCTAAATGGCATGGATTTTGGGGGACGACCATTAACGGTCAATGAAGCCAGACCAAAACAAATGTAATACCCTAAGAACTGTAAGGGAGACCCTCTGGCAATGCTTGTGGGGTCTCCTTTGGTCCGTTCGTACACGTTCCATTGGGAGGAAGTGTCTCAGACCGTTCGTACACGTTCCATTGCTATTCGCTTGATAATGCAGCTAAAACGCAAAACCTCTGGGCTAACAGCATGTGAACCGTTGCGTTTCTTAACGCTTCATTATCTGCGCTCATTGACGCAATTCCTCTCTCCGTACTCTCTAAGCTGAGAAACTTCCTCTGGCTTGGGTTGACGGGGGTATGCAAGTCGGGGACGGTTCTTGGCTTGCATACTGAGACGTTTGTGTGCTTTCTAGGCTATGAAACTTCCTCGGCCTTTTGGAGTGACAGGGAAGCCCGTGGTGCTGTTTGCATTTATTGACGCAAATTCTCTTTGTGGTTTCTGCGTTTTGAGCTGTGAACCAGATATTTTGCAATCGAAGGGTGTTATGAATATAATAAGAGAATCAAGATTTATAAGGGGAGCGGTAGATTAGTGGAATTACGGGTTGAAGAAGTGTTAAATTTAGCTACTCGCGTTCTTTCGGAGGAGCGTTTTAAACATACCTTAGGAGTCGCGGATTGTGCTGAAGGAATGGCAAGACACCATGGATTGGATCCGCTCAAAGCTCGTTGTGCAGGGTTAGCACACGATTTGGCAAAAGAGATTCCTATAATGGATCAGTTGAGTTTAGCTCGTCGGTGGAATTTGCTTCACTATCCCGAAGATGAACAGCACCCAGCTGTGTTACATGGACCTCTTGCGGCTTATTGGCTGGAACATTATTATAAGGTAGACGATGCTGAAGTCCTAGCGGCTATTGCGAGTCATACGTTAGGAAGGCCGGGAATGTCTCCTTTGGAGATGCTCATCTACAGTGCGGATTTGACTGAACCTAGCCGTGATTTTCCAAAAGTGGACATTTTGCGCCAATCCTTGTATGATAATTTAGAAAAGGGTACGTTAGACTGTGTTGAGCGCACTTTAATATACTTGAGACAAAGAAACAATCCGATTCATCCTGTAACCCAATTAACTTATGAAGATTTGCGAAGGAGGCAAAATTTTGGAACTTGATCAAAAAATGCTTAAACAGGTCGTTGATATTGTTGAAGACAAAAAAGGCATAGACATTTCCTTACTCAATTTAAAGGGTATATCAATGGTCACGGATTATTGCTTGATTGTAACGGGAAATACGACAACTCAGGTTAAAGCCATAACCAACCATTTGGAAGAAAAGTTGCCAGAGATGGGAGTCCCGGTTTTTCATCTTGAAGGATTGCCAGCTGCTAAATGGGTCTTGATGGATTGTGGCGGCGATTTAGTCGTTCATGTGATGACCCCTGAGCAACGTGAATTTTATCAGCTTGAACGGCTATGGAAAGACGCTGGAGTTGTCTCGTTCGATCCTAACCTTGTATAAAATAAGCTAAGCTAAACTAAGCTATGCTAAGCTAATCTAAAAATGTAAATGCCACGATAGGGAGCAGTACTAAGGTACCCTCATTTAGAGAGACGGCGTTAGGTGCAAGCCGTTGTTGGGGATTTCAGGAACTCGCCCTGGAGCTGTGTTCAGGTTACAATGAACACCGGCGCGAGCCGTTATAATCGTTTGAGCACTTTTGAAATTGGGTGGTACCACGGGAGCTGGTCTCTCGTCCCTTCAGGGACGGGAGATTTTTTGCTTTTTTTAATATAAATTTTTGTTTCTGTAATTGAAAATTATTAAATTTGATATTTAAGGGGGCAGGTATTATGCAAGAGAAGTATTCGTTTTCCAAGATTGAACCGAAGTGGCAAGAACACTGGGTGGAGAACAAAACCTATAAGACGGAGGAAATTTCCTCAAAGCCGAAGTATTATGCCTTGGCTATGTTTCCTTATCCTTCGGGAGATCTGCACATAGGGCATGTGCGTAACTACTCCATAGTGGACGTCATAGCTCGTTATAAGCGGATGCAAGGGTTTAATGTCTTGCATCCCATCGGTTGGGATTCCTTTGGCTTACCAGCGGAAAATGCCGCGATAAAGCATCAAACTCCTCCGGCAGACTGGACATGGAAAAACATTGCCAATATGCGGCGTCAGCTTAAAGAGATGGGGATTTCCTATGATTGGGACCGGGAGATGGCCACCTGCCACCCTGGCTACTATAAATGGACGCAGTGGATTTTTATTGAGTTCTACAAACATGGCTTAGTGTATAAGAAAAAGGCTGCCGTGAACTGGTGTCCGTCCTGTAGCACGGTACTTGCCAATGAGCAAGTTGTGGATGGAGCATGTGAACGGTGTGAAGCAATCGTCACGAAGAAAAACCTGGAACAGTGGTTTTTCAAAATCACCGATTATGCGGATGTTTTGCTTCAAGATTTGGATAAGTTGACGGGATGGCCTGATAAGGTGAAAGCCATGCAGCGCAACTGGATCGGTCGTTCTGAAGGGGTGGAAGTAAACTTTCCCTTGGCTGAGCGCTCAGAGCAGATCTCTGTGTATACCACCCGGGTCGACACCCTTTTTGGGGTGAGCTATGTGGTCCTAGCTCCGGAACATCCTCTGGTCCTAGAACTGGTCAGAGGGACGGAGTATGAAGCTGATGTGTTGGCGTTTATTAAAAAAATGCAGGGACTCAATGAAATTGCCCGGACATCTACGGACGCGGAAAAGGAAGGGCTGTTCATCGGGGCGTATTGTCTTAATCCGCTGAGTGGAGAAAAAGTGCCGATCTGGATTGCCAACTACGTACTTCTCGAATACGGAACGGGCGCGGTCATGGGCGTGCCAGCTCACGATGAACGGGACTTTGAATTTGCCACGAAGTATAGCATGGAGATTCATTCTGTTATTGTTCCTGAAGATAGTGCACCGGACGCGAAAGATCAACCTCTGGAGGGCGCTTACACGGGGGAAGGGGTTATGGTTAATTCTGATTCCTTCGATGGTTTGGATAATAATGAGGGTTTGGAACGAATTGCCGATGAAGCGGAGCGCCGTGGCGTGGGACAGAGGAAGGTTAACTTCCGTTTGCGCGATTGGCTCATTTCTCGTCAACGTTATTGGGGTACACCTATTCCGATGGTTTATTGTAAATCCTGCGGAACATTACCAGTGTCGGAAGAACAGTTGCCCGTTTTGCTCCCACCAGATGTCGTCTTTAAAGCTGGGGAAAATCCTTTAGCCTCATCAACCTCGTTCACAGAAACAACGTGCCCTCAGTGCGGAGGAGTTGCTCGGCGTGAGACGGATACGATGGATACGTTTGCTTGTTCTTCGTGGTATTTTATGCGTTATACTGACCCCCGCAACACGGAAGCTCCTTTCGCCAAAGCTGCGGTGGATCAGTGGATGAACGTGGATCAGTACGTTGGTGGGGTGGAACATGCCATTTTACATCTTCTATATGCACGTTTTTTTACCAAAGTTTTGCGGGATTTAGGCTACGTGAAAGCGGATGAACCGTTTCAAAACTTGCTTACCCAGGGAATGGTTTGCATGGATGGATCTAAAATGTCCAAATCCAAAGGGAATATCGTGAGCCCCGAGGTGATTATTAGGAATTATGGGGCAGACACGGCCCGGTTATTTATCTTGTTTGCTGCCCCACCAGAGAGAGACTTGGAGTGGAGTGATCAAGGGGTTGAAGGGTGTAATCGTTTTCTGAACCGCGTTTGGCGTCTGGTCGCTCAATATGAGCCTGTTATCAAGGGAATCCTAAATAACGTATCCCCGTCTACTGACCAAGCGGATCATTGGGGGAGTCTGGATGCAATCAGTAAAGAAATGCGTCGTCAAACTCACTTGGCTATTCAGAGGGTGACGGTAGACATTGGAACACGCTATAATTTCAACACGGCGATCAGTACTATCATGGAATGGGTCAACGCTTTGTACCTCTATAAGGAACAGCCTACAGCGGATGCTGCGGTCGGCAGGGAGGCGGTGGAAGCGATTCTGTTACTCCTAGCCCCCTTTGCTCCGCATATCACGGAAGAGCTTTGGATGGAAATTGGACATACGGAGAGCATTCACAAACAGCTCTGGCCTGAAGTGGATGAAGCCGCTCTTGTACAAGATGAAATGACAGTTGTTATTCAGGTAAATGGAAAAGTTCGAGACCGGATTATAGTGTCCGCTGCTACTTCAAAGGCAGAGTTGGAAAAAATGGCGCTAGCCCACCCTACTATCAGTGAATGGATCGAGGGCAAAGCTATAGTTAAGGTTATTACGGTGCCGGGGAAGTTGGTAAATATAGTCGTTAGGTAAGGGACTTGTGTGACACAGCGCTCGGTGCTTACGACGCAGAGAGGGACTTGTGTGACACAGCGCTCGGTGCTTACGACGCAGAGCAAACTAACCGTGTAAGCTCCTAAAGAGGGAGCGGGGTACCCGCCAAATGCGCCATCCTTGGCGCAGTGGCGGCAGTGCACATCCTTGTGCACTGCCCCGTGTCTGGGGTCGCTTACACGGAAGTTTGCTGGGCTGCTTTCGTAAAAGACGTCGCGCTCGTGTCACACTACGTCCCGGGCTTGGGTCGGAGAACGGAGAACGGAGAACCGTGAGCTGTGGGCTGTTAAGTAGTCTGGGGAGACGGCTCATTTCATGTGCACCGTCTTGTTTTGGCGATATTTGGAGATAGGAACGAGGGAAGCGAGGAGGAGACGTAGGAATGGCTCCG
>Ga0307377_10002017_pt1 | contig 24484 bp, 16 predicted proteins | sample TR3MG_FD_202535 | JGI IMG/M metagenome (GOLD analysis project Ga0307377, IMG submission 202535) | Soil microbial communities from Risofladan, Vaasa, Finland - TR-3 | ecosystem: Environmental > Terrestrial > Soil > Coastal area > Acid sulfate soil | place: Finland: Risofladan, Vaasa | collected...
GGTAACGATTCCAATGTCGGTGCTGGTGGGCGTGCTGCTGGGCCTCAGCCGCCTGGCGGCCGACAGCGAAATCATCGCGATGCGTGCCTCCGGGTTGGGCATCGGCTACTTTGTGCGCGTCTCCTCTATTGTGGCCATCGGTGGTGTGCTGCTGGGCCTGGGCAACTCGCTTTATCTGGCCCCACGCGCCAATCAAGCCATTCTGGACATGGAGCAGTCGCTTGAGACTTCGCAAGCTTCGTACCAGATTCAGCCGCGCGTCTTTTACGAAGACTTCAAGAACTTCGTTCTCTACGTGCAGAACGTGCACTCCGGAACCGGCGCGTCCAATTGGGACCAGGTGTTCATGGCCGATGTCAGCGACCCCGAAGCGCCGCGCATCACCACCGCAGCGTCTGCCACAGTGGTCAGCGATTCCACACAGGAACTGCTGATGCGGCTGCGCAACGGCGCCGAGCACGACGCTGTGCTGGACCAGCCCGATCAGTACAATATCAATGCGTTCATCACAACGGATCGGCCACTCGTACTGAACCCGCAGAGCGATGTGCATCTGGGCCGGAGAGACACGGCTATCTACGCGCTGCCCATGAGTACATTGATCCAGCGCGCGCGTGGTCCCAACGCCAGGCGATTTCTTATCGAGCTACACAACCGCTTTGCCTTCCCGGCAGCCTGTCTGGTGCTGATGCTGGTAGGCGTTCCTCTGGGCGTGGCCTCGCGTCGAGGTGGCAAGAGTTCCGGTTTTGTCTACACGATTTTGTTGGTGTGCCTCTACTACTTTCTTTCCTTAATCGGCACGCAACTAGGCCTCCAGAACAAGGTTCCAGTGTTCTTCGCGGTCTGGTCCGCGAACCTGCTCTTTTCCGTAGTGGGCATTTTCCTGTTATGGCAGATGGCCAACGGCGGACGAGTTCTGAGTGCAATCACAAGTTGGGCCTCGCGATCGCCAAAACCGGCAGGCGACGGAGCGATTGGGCAGAACGTCCTGTCGTTATCGGGTCTTCTCGGCAAGTTGCGGTCGCGCCCTCAGCGCGCCAAATCCCGCCACGCCTTTCCGCGCATCCTCGACGAATATGTGGTGCGCGAGTTTCTTGGCACATTCCTGCTTGTGCTTTCCGGTTTTGTGCTGCTCATGCTCGTGTTCACCTTCTTCGATCTGGTGGGCGACATCATTCGCAATCGCATTCCGCTCACGACGGTTGGCGCATACCTGGTCAACCTGACGCCCGACATGCTCTACCAGATTGCCCCGCTCGCCGTTTTGATCGCAACACTCGTCACATTCGGCGTGCTCAATCGCAATAGCGAGATCATCGCCATGAAGGCAACCGGCATTAGCCTCTACCGGCTTGTGGTTCCTGTTGTTTCCATTGCCGCTGTCCTGTCGATAAGCCTGTTTCTCTTTGATCAGTACTATCTGCCCCAGGCCAACCGCCGGCAGGAGGCATTACGCAATACCATCAAGGGCAGGCCGCCGCAGACGGTTGCGCATCCGGAACATAACTGGATCTTTGGGCAGCCAAATCGCGGCGAACCCGGCCGTATCTTCTACTACCAGTTCTTCGATCCCGATCGCAAGGAGTTCGCCAATCTTTCGGTGTTCGAGTTCGATCCATCCACGTTTTCGCTCACGCGGCGCATCTTTGCCGCGCGCGTCTTCTGGGATGCGGACAAAGGAGCCTGGCAATTCCAGAACGGCTGGGTGCGCGACATGAAAGGAGCCGAGCCGACCGCCTTCCGCGAGTTCAAACAAACCGCCTTTTCCGAGATTCACGAAGACCCCGGCTACTTTACAAAGGAGAACAAGCAATCCCAGGAGATGAACTTCGGCCAACTCGATCGCTACATCAAGGATCTGCGCCAGAGCGGCTTCGACACCATGCGTCTGCGCATCGCACTGTGGCACAAGCTCGCCTACCCGCTGATCGCGATCGTGATGGCAGTGCTAGCCATTCCGTTTGCGCTCTCCATGGGACGTCGCGGTTCGCTCACCGCCATTGCTGTCGCCATCGGCGTCGCGCTAGCCTACTTTGTGGTCAACGGTACGTTTGAGGCCATGGGCAACGTGAATTATCTGCCCGCCGCCGTAGCCGCCTGGTCCTCCGACATCCTTTTCGCGCTTGTCGGCGGCTACCTGCTGCTGCGCACGCCCACGTAAACAAGTGGTGCCTTTCAGGCTTCCTGGTCCGGCGCTTTGGTGTTCAGATATTCGATTAGGCCTCTTACCTGCGCCTCGATCCCCGCTTTCGAATATACAAACCGAAACCCAACACCATCCCCAGGCCGCACGTTCATTACGCGTGCTTGCGTCCTGAACTCGCGATTGTTTAATCTGAATCGAATTTCCGCCTCGGCGGATGGGGCCAGCCGGATGCGGGCTCTGGAGACGATAAAACAGCCGGTCTGGCTAACATCCCGGATCTCCCCACGAAACAGGCACTCGGGATGAAGCACAATGACCTCGGCGAATCCATCGCAGAGATAACGGTGGTAGCGTCGGCGTTCCTTGCCCCCTGAACTCGGTGTGTCGCTCGCATTGCCAATGCCGGTTTGGGACTCCATAGAGGCTCCCTGCTGAATCGCGCTGAGAATACAAGAACCTACATATCGTTCTATCGGCAATTTTCTAAAGTACTTGACGGATGCGTTAACTGCCGGCCACATCAAAACATGGACTTAAGACACTTGGCGCGCCTACTGCCATTAGTTCATGTGTCGGCCTTGCCCGTGAGGTAGTTGGAGGTCTATCACGCTGCAAGGTGGCCGAGTGACAGCCGACGCTTGACCGCAATCAAATGGCGACCCGTACAATAGAACCATGTTTCGTGATTTGCGCCCGCTTTTCGGGTACATGCGCCGCTACCGCTGGGGATACCTGTGGGGCACGCTCTCCTGCGTCGCCACCAACGTCATCGCGGTGCAGTTTCCCAGAGTGCTCGGTACGGCCGTCGACGAACTGAAGAGCGGAACCACGCGCGAAAAAATCCTTTTCTATGCCGGACTTCTGGTCGCCATCATCATCGGCAAGGGGATCTTTCTTTTCAGCCAGAGATGGATACTGATCGGCATCTCGCGCGAGATTGAGTTCGACCTGCGTAACGACTTGTTCCGCAAACTTGAAGCGCAGGACTCGGGCTTCTATCAGCACTACCGCACCGGCGACATCATGGCTCGCATGACCAACGACCTGAATGCCGTGCGAATGCTGCTTGGTCCAGCACTGATGTACAGCGCCAACACGCTCTTCTTCACAGTGGGCGCGCTGTTCTTCCTGCTCCGCATCAGTCCTTATCTCACGCTGGTGGCCCTTGCCCCCATGCCCCTGGCTAGCATCCTGGTGCAATACTTCGGAAACAGGATTCATAGCCGCTTCGAGCGCATCCAGGCCAGCTTTTCCGATATCTCTTCACAAGCCCAGGAAAACTTCTCCGGCGCGCGGCTGGTGCGCGCCTTTGCCCGCGAGGAGTCGGAGATCAACCTCTTCGAGCGGCTCAATAAGGAGTACATTGGCCGCGCGCTCCGCCTCGTCCAGTTGATGGGCATGCTGTGGCCCACGCTGGAATTTGTCCTCGGCGTTTCGATGATCATCACGCTGCTGGCCGGAGGGCATCTGGTCCTTGCCCATCGCATCACCGTGGGCGACTTCGTCGAATTCAACGTGTACATGGTTATGCTCATCTGGCCCATCATCGCCGTCGGCTGGGTTATCAACATCTTCCAGCGCGGAACCGCTTCGGTAAAGCGCGTCGACGAATTGCTCAAGGCCGAGCCGTCTATCGACGACCGCTCCGCAGATCCGGCCATCCAGCCCGACACGGTGCTCAGCGGGGAGATCCAATTCCGCGGCCTGAATTTCAACTACGGCGACACTCCAGTTCTGCACGACATTTCGCTTCGCATTCCAGCTGGCTCAAGCCTGGCCATCGTTGGCCCCACGGGCTCCGGAAAATCCACACTGGTCCACTTGATTTCGCGGCTCTATGAGGCTCCCGAGGGGTCTTTGCTGATCGATGGCCGGCCGGTACGTGACTATCCTCTCGCGGTGCTGCGCAGGAACATCGGCATGGTGAGTCAGGAGACATTTCTGTTTAGCGAGACGATCCGCGAGAACATTGCGTTCGGCGCACCGCATGCTGGCCCTGAGGAGTTGCTTGAGGCAGCCGAAGCCGCCCACATTCGCCAGGAGTTCGAGGAGTTTCCGCAGGGCTTTCAAACCATGGTGGGCGAGCGCGGCCTTACGCTGTCGGGTGGCCAGAAGCAGCGCGCGGCTATCGCGCGTGCGCTCATGCGCCGGCCGGCCATTCTCATCCTCGACGATGCGCTGGCCAGCGTTGACACCTACACGGAAGAGCGCATCCTAGGCGGCCTGCGCAGCTATACCGCAACTTCAACCACGATTCTGATCTCGCACCGCGTCTCAACGGTGCGCAATGCTGATCAGATTGCCGTACTCGATCACGGCAGGATTGTGGAACTGGGAAGGCACGAAGAGTTGCTGGCTCTGGATGGCTATTACGCCGGCCTTTACCAGAAGCAGCAGCTCGAAGAAGAACTCACCGTCACTGGATGATGATAAGAGCGATCATGGAACTTGGGCCTGGAAGACCGCAGGCTGATTCTGCGACAGAGAGCCTCTTCAACGCAAGGCTTTCGGGTTTCAATTCCGTCGACATGACCTGCTAAGCGAAATTGAGTTGCAAGGATGAGCTTCTAAGTTGGCTGCTGCGCCGATTCGTGGCCCTGGTTAATCAGGCATTCCATCTGGAGCCAATAGCGGACTCCATTCCATAGTTTGAGCCGGAAGTTTCCGGTCGCATTTGCCGAGACGAGAATTCGGCGATCTGCGGCGGTGCAGGATTGACCTCAGGGTCTTTCGCCACCTGTCGCCAGGCTTCACGCACATTTCTTACGCATTCCACAGCGTGTTCGAACTTGGCCGTCGAGGCCGATTGCGAAGCCTGCAGAATCTGCGCGAAGATTGAAGAGTAGAACTCGCTGAGAGCCTGCGCCGGACGGCCGCCCACGTCCATCCGCAGCCGCGCCTGCAGGTGAATGATGATGTCCAGCACCCGCTTGACAGCAATGCGCCGCGCGTCCGCGTCGCCGTGCTCTACGGCTGCAATCGCCTCATACATGAAACGAATCATTCCGTCGTAAAGCGCAACCACCAGATCTACGGCCGAGGCACCATCCAGCGCATGCTCCCGATAATTTCCCATTTGCTTCAAGCTCCTTAACCTCTGTATGTGTTATAGCCGGTGATCGCCGAGTAAAGCTCGTTGACCCCTGTTAACTGCGTGGGTAATTGCTGCATGATCTCGTTGGCGCTGTTCAGCTCCGCAGTCAGGCTCACCTGCTGCGCGGAGATCATGCGCTCTTCCTTTGATATCTCCGCATTCAACGTGGATTCGATGTTGCTGTTGGAGGTCGACGCCAGCTTCAAAATGCCCGTCGACGAACTTGAGCCGGAGTTGGTCAGCACAGTTGAAAATGTCCGGCCCCAACTATTCGCATTCTGGAAGAAACCGACCACGCCACTGTAGTCCGAATTCAGCAGCGCATCCAGAGAGTTGGTGTTCAGAGTCAGCGATCCGTCGTTGTTGACGCCGATGCCCAGGCTGGTCAGGCTGCTGATGTCTGACCCGCCGTTGTTGTAATTGAGCGCAGTGCCGGTGGTTGTGTCGGTGATCGACGAGCTTACGGTCAGCGCCCCGGCGGAACCGGCCGTATTCGAGACCAGCACAAGCTGCGATCCGGTGCTGTTGGTCACCACGTTGGCCGTCACTCCGATCTTGGCCGAGTTGATCGCCGAAGCCAGCCCGGCGAGCGTGTTGTTGCCCGACGACGCTGGCACACTGATGGTCTGCGGACTGGTGTCAAGGATGCTTGAGGTCACGGTCAACGAACCGCCGGTCCCCGAGGTTCCTGAAAGGAGCGAGAGGCTGGACGATCCGTCGCTGTTGGTCACAACCGAAGCCGTGACCCCGATATTGGCCGTGTTGACTGCGCTCGCAAGGCCAGCGAGCGTGGCAGGGGTAGATGAGTCGCCAACATTGACGGTCTGCGCCGTGCCGCTGCCCACCTGGATCGAAATTGAACCAGTCAGCGTATCGCCGGCGTTTGCAATTGAAGCCAGAGCGGCCGTCGAGGCGGTCGAGGTCGGCGAGTCGGTGCCTGCGATTGTGGTGCTGTTTAGGGGCAGACCGTTGTCCAGCGAGATACTGATCGAGCCGGAGAGCGTATCCGAGGAATTCGCGATCGAATCCAGGTACCCATTGGGATTCTGCGTGTTGAGACTGCCAAGAAGTTGCTGCTGCAAAAGCGATAACGTGGGAGAACCGAACAACGGTTCCGGGTTGCCCGAGCTGTCGTTTCCCTGTTGGACGTTGATGGCGCTGATCAGTGCGTTGTAGTCGCTGACCAGGGAGGCGACGGTGCTCTCAACGGCTGTGTTGGCGTTGCCGATCACCACCTGCACCTGCTCCAGGCTTCCATCAGATTGCTTGGCGCTGGGAGCGGTGAGCTGAAAGGTAATGCCCGGGATGAGGTTGGTGACGGTGTTCGAGGCGCTGGACAGACTGACTCCGTCCACGGTGAGATTGGCGTTTGTGCCGGTTACGCTGGATGTATAACCCAGCGGCGCGTTCGAGTTGCCGGTGTCAACGATCGAATTCGAGCTGACGGTAATGTTTCCGTTTGCGCCCGACGTTCCTGAAACCAGGCTCAGACGCGAACCGCTCGCATCGGTCAACACGCTCGCCGTGACGCCTGCTCCGGAGGAGTTGATGGCCGAGGCAAGCCCGGCAAGCGTGTTATTGGAGGAGTTCAATGTGATAGTCTTCGCCGTCCCGCTGCCCACCTGGAGCGTGATGGAGCCGGACAGGGTATCGGAGGCGCTGGTAATCTCGGCCAGGTAACCGCTGGACGTCTGCGCCAGATTTGTCACCGTCACCGTATGCGTGCCGGCAAACGCGGTATTGTCGGCGGCGGTCAGGCTCAGAACATTAGTGTCGGAACTGGAACCGGTCTTCTCCGCCATGATGCCCTGAAAGTCGGTGAGCGTGCTCATGTCGTTGGAGAGTTTTGAAAACAGCGTTCCCAGACTGGAGATCGCGGTATCCTGGGTCTCCAATTTGGTCAACTGGTTCTTCCAGGGTGTCTCCACATTCTGCAGGTTGCCCACGATCGCGGCCACCGTCGAACTGACGTCGAAACCGGCTCCGCTGGTAGGCGATCCGAAACTCAGACCGACTGTGCCCATCGTACCCTCCACTCGGGAATTCATGCAGCCGGAGAACCGGCCCGCGCTTCAGCGTATTGGGAAAACCTCATGAACCTGGGAAGTCAGGCTCCGGTCCTGCCCACAAAAAACGGCACCGAAAACGCACTCCAGCACTCCTGAAAATAGTTCCTGCTGAGGAACTCATCGGCTTGGCACGGTGAGGCTTTAGCCCGGCTGCGCAATAGGCGCTAAATCAGGAGCCGCGCGCGCGTGAGAGCGCAGCAAACGGCGCCCTTGCGGACGCCCTTTGCTGGTTGGCGGCGATTTGCCGGTTGAGTGCACCCAAGCGACGAAATCCTGTCGCCCGGGACCACGGGGTTACTGCAGCAGCTTGGTTACTTCCTGCTGGATGCTGTTGGCCTGGGCCAAGGCGGAGATGCCGGTTTGGCTCAGGATTTCGTACTTCGACATGTTGGAGGTAGCCGCCGCATAGTCGGTGGCCTGCACCGCGTTCTGCGCCGCTGTCACGTTCTGCTGCTGCGTGTTCATCACGTTGCTGACCGAGTTCAGCGTGTTGATCTGCGCACCGATGTAGCCCTGCTGCGCCGCGGCGTTGGTGATGGCCCCGTTCAGTGCAGTGAGAGCCGCCTGGGCATTCGTTGCAGTGTCCAGTTTGGTGGCGCTCAGGTCGGCGCCGGCGCTGGCGGTATAGCTGATGGTGTGGATGCCTCCGCTGGCATCTGCCTGGACGCTTCCAACGGCAGTCGCACTGACGGAAGTGTCATAGCCTCCGGTTGTGACCGCGAATTGCTGCATGGTAGTGGTCGCCGCACCTGTACCGACGGGCCCGGAGATCATGATGCCGGTGTCGGTGGCGGTGTTGGTTCCGTCTCCCGCTGCGCCCGCCGTAGTGAATGAAGCCGTCAGGCCGCGCCCGGAGCCGTTGATGGCGGCGATCAAACCGCTGATTGACGTCTGGGCGGCTGTCACCACAGATCCGGTCGAGCCGTCGGGATTCTTGTAGCTGATGGTCAGCGTGGTGGAAGCAATGGTGTCGGTGCTCTGCGCGTTGCCGGTGCTGGCGGTGCCATTCGACAAGTCCAAAAACACGTTGGTGCCGGCGTTGTAGGCCATTGCGCCGCCGGAGTCGCCGACGTTGCTGGACGACAGCGAGGAGATGCTCAAATTGTCGATCGATGAGCCTTTCGTCGAGGAGTCGCCCGTGTAGATGCCCACGGTGCCGGCGCCGAAAACCTGTTGCTGGTTGAAGGTGGTGGTCGAGCCGATATTGTTGATTTCCGAGAGGATCGACTGATACTCCTGATTGGCGGCTGCATCCTGGGAGGAGTTGAGGGTGCCGTTCGAGGCTTCGGTAGCCAGCGTCACGGCCCGGTTGAGCAGGCTGGTCACTTGCGAAAGGGCGCCATCGGCCACTTGCAGCAGGCCGACGCCTTCAGTTGCGTTGGTCTGCGACTGGGCAAGAGCTGTCTGGTTCGCCTGCAGGCCATTGACGAGCGAAAGACCGGCGGCGTCATCGGCGCCGGAGTTGATCTTCGATCCGGAAGACAACTGCTGCAGCGTTTTTGACAGGCTGTTGTTGGTGTTGTTCAGGTTATTCTGCGCATACATCGCGTTGAGGTTGTTCAAGACACCCAGGGACATGGGGTTCTCCTTGTGGGATGCGTGGATTTACGGGCCTGCCCCGAAAGCGTCCCCATTTTTTCAACCCTGGGTGGCTGTTTCCGGTTTGAGAACCGTCGCATCTGGCCTTTTTTTCGGCCTTGCCCTCTGGGACTTTACCCCTGTGGCTTTTGTGTCCGGTCCGCGGACACTTCACCCTCTTTTGTTCTAATTTTTTAACTTTTACCGCCTGCCGCCGATAACTCCTGCGAAGGAGTTTCACAGTCATGATCGAACTGACGCGGCTCAACGGCAACCCGATGATCCTGAATAGCGATTTGATCAAGACGGCCGAGACCTCGCCGGACACCATGCTCACGCTGATCAATGGAGAGAAGCTCATTGTGCGCGAAACCTGCGAAGAGGTCACTGAACGGATACTTGCCTACCGCGCGCGCTTGCTGGCCCTCGTGGCCCGACGACTGCCCAACTACGACGCACTGCAGCGTGTTGTGTCAATTGCGAGCCTCGATGCAGACGATCAGCCCGCTGCTCAGAAGCCAAGGCTGCATGGCCCATTGACAGGCCAATAAAGCAGGAATTTACGTTTCCGCACCGGGCCTATGGAGGAGCTGTTCATGGATAAATCGAGTATTGGCGGAGTCCTTTTGGCTGTCGTTGGAATTCTGGCCGGGCTGACGATGGAGGGTGGCAACATTGGCCAGATCCTTCAGCCAACCGCGGCGCTGATTGTCGTGGGAGGCACGCTTGGCGCCGTCCTCCTGCAGTTTCCGATCACCACGGTCATAGCAGCTTTTCGCAGCCTGGCGCACGTCTTTGCCGCGCCGAAGAAGCAGAACGACGACCTGATCAGCCTGCTACTCTCCTTTGCCAACAAGGCGCGCCGCAACGGCGTTGTCTCTCTGGACTCCGACCTGAAGAACATCGAGGACCCATTCCTGAAGCGGACCCTGATGCTGGCCGTTGACGGCACTGAACCCAGCGAATTGCGCAAGATCATGCGCGTCAGCCTGGACTCGACCATGGAGAGGGAAGAGCAATTGCCGATGGTCTTTGAGTCAGCCGGCGGCTTCTCTCCCACCATCGGAATTCTCGGTGCCGTGCTGGGCCTGATTCAGGTGATGCAGCATCTTGACAATATGCAGGAGGTGGGCCGAGGCATTGCCGTCGCCTTTGTTGCGACCATCTACGGCGTGGGTCTAGCCAATCTTTTCTTTCTGCCTTTTGCCGGCAAGATGCGCATTCGCATCCGCGACGGCCAGCAGTACCGGGAAATGATGCTGGAGGGAGTGATCTCCATCATCGAAGGCATGAACCCGCGCATGCTCGAGGTAAAGCTGGGCGGATTCTTGCACGGAGCCCACCCCGAGAAGCCCGCCAAGAAGGAGTTTGCGGCATGATCCGGCACCATGACCGCAGGCGTCCCAGCCACGATCGCTGGTTGATCTCCTATGCCGATTTCATTACGCTCCTCTTCGCCGTTTTCGTTGTGCTCTACGCCTCATCGCAAACAAATAAGAAGCAGGGTGAGGCATCCGATTCGATTGACGCTGCATTTCGCGCTCTCGGCATCTTTCCCGGTGGCTTGAGCGGCGCGAAGAACGCCGCTGCTGGCTCCAATGGCGCGGAAAAGCCGGATATCCCCATGAATATTGTTATGAGCGAGGATGTGCTCGCCCCCGCTAAGGTCAAGGACGATCTCGATCACCTCCAACGTGAGATGCAGCAAACTCTCTCCAACCAGGTTGCCAACCACACTGTCTCTATCAAGATGGGTCGCGACGGACTCGTTATCAGCTTGCGCGAAGCGGGCTTTTTTGCCTCCGGTTCAGCCACACCCAAGTCGCAGACACTCCCCACGCTGCGCGGGATTGCCGCCGCGCTCAGCCATACGCCGTACGACCTGCGCATCGAGGGCCACACCGATAACATTCCCATTCACAATGCCGAGTTCGACTCCAATTGGGAGTTGTCCGCAGCTCGCGCCACCAGCATTGCCAGGCTTCTGCTTGCATTGAAGGCCATTCCCGCCGACCGCCTCGCGGCCGCCGGTTACGCCGAATTCCATCCCGTAGCCACGAACGACACCGCCAAAGGCCGCGCCGAAAACCGCCGCGTAGACCTCGTGATCCTCCCCCGCAGCAAAATCAATTTCTCCGAGTCCAACCATCCCCAGCCAAGCGGTGCCTGGCGCAGGATCGCTGACGACAAGTAGAGAGCTGATTTATACCTGTCGCTTTGCCGATCGAAGCGCAATCGCGCCCAGCAATACAATCACTGCAATCAATGCCGCCCAAAGCAGTGCCGGATGCTTCTCGGTGAACGGGCGCTCGTCGGGGCGGGGTTGATACCGGGAATTCAATTGCTCCGGCCCTGCGATGGCCAGTGATGCATTTGCTTGCGCCACAAACAACCTGGCGTAGTCGTAGCGCGGGGCTGCCAGTGCGGGGTCGCCGTAATAAAGCGTGTAGCTGGTGCCGGCGGCAGCTTCAAAGCACAGGGTCCGTTCTAGCATCTGCAGCCGGATAGACGTCAGCGTCAGAGGCACGTCGTCACCATTGTCAATCGTCACTGTCCATTTTGCTGGCGTATCGAAGTGCGTCGCGGGCGCATCGACCGATAGGCGCTCTTCGTCGATCCGATGGCCATTCTGGTTGCTATGAACCCTCAGAAGATCTCCCGAGGCAACAACAGACTGCGGAGGCTCTGCCCCATCCGTCACCGGCGCCGCAGGGACCGCCGTGACGCGGATGTTTACGTCTCTGCTGAAGAGCGCGGGCAAGGCACTCGGCGTGAACGCGACCCTGTCCACAGGCACATGGGCAGGCACTGTGAATTCCACAATCGAGGAGCGGCCTTTGCGTACAACCTGCGAAGTCTCCGCGATTGTCCTATACGCGGGCGGACTTCCAGGAAGACGTTCGACGGACAGCCCGGTGATACTTTCCCGCTCAAGCGGGCCGGCAATCTGAAAATGCAAATAAGGAAAATCCGATTCGGGTAAATGGAGGACGGTGCTCCGACCCAGCTTCTGGCGCGTGAGATCGAAGATGGTGTACGCGCCCAGGCTGGTTTCCACTCTTCCATCCTTCGTCCGGCTGCCCGAAACTGTCACCGTCGCGATAAAGTTCTGTGCTATCACGTCAAGCTGCAGATCGCTGTAATGTGTGTCCGGCAGCTCGGCATCAAAGACAATCTGTCCTTTGCGTACGCCCAGGTTCATGGGCGCGATGGATCTTTCCGCTCCCTCGGCCAGTGAGGCGGTGCGAATTACGTATGGCGTTTCATCGCCGTTGTGGTAGAGGCGAAGATCCGCAAGCTGAGCCGAGGCGTGCGCAAAAACTGCGATGTCGAGCGCGAGGCATGTCTGCCCAGCTTGCTGCGGAGCATTCAGGATTGGCTGCTCATAACGGGAATAGCGAAGATCCGGAGAGGCCGTAACCACGGCAAGCAGGAGAAGGCCGGCGCTGATCTTCATAACGGCCGCCCATTATGATTCACCGCAGGTTCATGATCTTCCCGGCCGCGCAGGTTGAGCCAATCGCGCTGATAGACGTAGCTGACACCCAGCAGCAATGCGCCGAGCCCCAGGAAACTGACGATGCGAAATCCCTGGCTCAATTCGCTTATATCCACAAGGAAGACCTTTCCGATCGACACTGCCAACAGCAGCAGCGCCTGCCAGCGCACGAAGGCCGAGCGGCGGACTACCCCGGCGGCCAACAGAATTGCGCCGAAGAGCATGAACCACGCCGAGTAGCTGAACTGCGCATACATTCGAAAGTTGGAATACAGAGTCTGGTCGCTGTGCCATCGCAGAGACCACCAGTAGCTGTGAATCTCCAGACTGACAGCCAACAGGACGAGCGCATTCACAGTGAGTGCGGCCACTGCTGCAAATGCGGACCAGCGAAGCGATTTTTCCGTGTCGCCTTCGGTATCCGCCTTCCGGGATATCCAGGCTGCAAAGACAAAGACGGCAATTGCCACACAATAGGTTGCAAAGCGCGCGTTCAAGATGGGTGTCGTCGAGGCTTCAGGATTGACAGTGATCAGCGCAACGAGCCCAAGGGCCAGGCACAGCACTGACAGCACGCGCAACAGCAGCGACCGCACGCGGCTTGCGACCCACAGAAGCGCCGCGCCCTCAACCAGCCAGCCGATCGTTAACCAGCGTCCGTGCGCCTTGAGCGGTATTGCAATGGTGAGAAAGACTACAGCCGCAGCCAGATGCAGTCCAGATAGCAATTCTGGGCTTTCTTGCAGTCTGCCTTGCGCCGGCAGGCGAAGCAGCAGAAGGTAAAATGCGGCAAACGCCACCGCCAGCCACGGTTGGGCCCAGTCGATTTCTGGCCGATCGAGCAAGCCGTAAAAGGCGATGAAGCCAAGCGCGGCGTTGGCGATGGGCAGCAGCACCAGCGCCAGCGAGTCCCATCCGGAGAGATGCGTATCGTCAGAGGACTTCGCCTGGACCAGGCGCGGCGCAAAGGCAAAGATCAGGAAGAAGCATGTGAGAAAGAATGCGGTGCGCATCGACTGCGCGTCCGAATAGAACGCGAACCACCAGCCGGTAACAAACAGTACCGTGCCGGTGAAAGCGGCAAAGAGCAATCGCGACCAGGGACGCAGCGCCACCAGAACCAGTACCGCAATGTCCAGAAGCAGCAAATAACTGAACAGTGCAACCTCGTGGTTCTCGCCGGTCGAAAGCAGTAGCGGCGTGCTGAGGCCGCCGACGATGGCGTAGAGGGCCAGCAGTTCCGCGTCCTGCATCCACGCCATAAGTCCGTTGAATGCAGTCACCGCAATCATGGCCGCAAAAGCAGCACCTGACGGCACCAGGTGAAAGAGAGAGAATGCCGCCCACAGCGACAAATACAGGATGCCGCTCCCGACCGCTTTCAGCGAATAAGAGAAGGCCGCATATCCGCGGCTCCGAAAACGCTCCGACCACGCGATCAGTCCCCCTCCTGCAATCAGCCCAATCAATACTCGGCCTAGCGGTCCAATCCAATGGTTGTCGATGGCCATCTTGAGGAACCACGCCATGCCGATCAGCACCGCAAGAATGCCGACGCGGTTAAACCATTGTGATCCGATTCGGCTCTCCAGGGAGTCATCCGTCTCATCTTCGCCATGCGCAGGGTAGCTTAAGTACGGCGCATTTAGCGGTGGCACTGGGGGTGCTTCTGGCTGCGCAACCCCCTGTGCAGGCGGCGCGACCATTTCAACTGTCTGTATTGCGTTCTGTAGTTTCGCAGGGGGTTGATCTAGAAACTCTTGCGAAAGGACGCCTTGGTGGCTAAGCGCCTCTTCGAGCCGGCGGACTCGGGAACGCAGTTCGTCGACCTGTTCTTGAAGACTGTCAGGAAGGTCCGGGTTCATTGTCGTCCAATGTACAGTATGGGGAACAGAACTTCCAGAGCGAATTGCTACCAGAAAATGCGAGATTTGCCTGATCTGGTGTCGATTGTGAATTCACTGTGAGGATTCGCTCCGCCCGGTCATGAAAAACTCGGCTTCTCCACGGCATGGCCGCACTCGATGTGAGTCGAATTGGGCTCCTGCTGCGTCTAAAATGAGTACAGAGATTCAAACTGCGGGTGATCTTACCGTTAAGACTTGATTTCGCAGTAGCAAGTGGGAGAAAAGACATAATGGCACTGATGAAGACATCCAATCCAGCACTGGGCGCGAACACGTTCAGCAACATTTCCAATGCACAGTATGGCGGCAGGCTGATCGACGCGGCCGACCGGATGACGGTCAACGGCACCGTGAACAAGACCGGCATCCTGTTGCTCTGCTCCTTCGCGACCGCGGCCTGGACGTGGAGCCTGTTTCTGCCCACGCACGATATGACCGCCGTGGCGCCGCTGATGATGCTAGGGCTGTTCGGCGGACTGATCCTCGCTCTGGTCACTGTCTTCAAAAAGGAGTGGTCGCCAGTGACCGCGCCGATCTACGCGCTGCTGGAGGGTCTGGTCCTGGGCGGGTTGTCAGCCACGCTTGAACTGCGCTTCCCAGGAATTGCCATGCAGGCCGTGGGCCTGACCTTTGGCACGCTCTTCGTACTGCTCATTGCCTATCGCTCCGGAATGATCCGGGTGACGCAGAAGTTCCGCCTGGGCATTGTCGCGGCCACCGGCGGCATCATGGTCTTCTATCTCCTTGAAATGGTGCTCGGATTTTTCGGCGTTCATTTCACGTCCATCAATGGCTCCGGGCCCATCGGCATCGGATTCAGCCTCATCGTTGTGGGCATCGCGGCCCTCAACCTGGTCCTCGATTTTGACTTCATCGAGCAGGGTGTACAGTATGGCGCTCCTAAATATATGGAGTGGTATGGCGCTTTCGGCATCATGGTCACCATGGTCTGGCTCTACATCGAGATTCTCAACCTGCTCTCCAAACTGCGGGGCAGAGACTAGGGCCTGTTAACACTGCCTGAGTGGGCAGCGTTGCGAGTGGAAATCCGGCCAGACGAAGCCGAGCCCGATGGCTGTGGCGGGTTCACCGTCAAGGGCGAGAATGAAGTATGGCCGGATTTTCGCCGCAACCCTTCGGGCCGGGGCCAATTTTCCTCATTTCTTCGTCAATCGTCGCTAGCAGACACCCGGTATCCACCCCACGAACCAAGACCCGTTCGCGGGGGCCCCGGTATGCGTCGCTCCTCACTCCTCGAACTGAGAAAAATTGGCTCCCGGCGCTGCCCGCTCAGGCAGTGTTAACAGGCCCTAGCCGCGCCCCGCAAAGTGTGCTTCAATCTCTTCGAGCGTTTTCCCCTTGGTCTCTGGCAGGAAGAATGCCGTCACCAGGAAGTACACCACCGTGAAGCTGGCGAACAGGAAGAACATCGACGAGTAACCGTGCTTGCTGACAAAGGGCAGGAAGATGGCGGCGAGCGTGGTGGAGACAAGCTGATTGAGAACCAGGGCCATGCTCATGCCGTTTGAGCGGATGCGCGTCGGCATCAGCTCCGAGAGCGCCAGCCACACGCACACGCCAGGACCCAGCGCATAGAAAGCCATGAACATGTAAAGGCCCAAAGCCACCAGCCAGCCGTGGCTTGCCTCGGGCACGCGACCGATCAGGGCCTTCTCGATCTTCAGCGGCGCGGTCTGCGCGGCCGTAAGATTGGCGAAGGGATTCTTGAACAGGGCTTCAATCTTGTTGGAAGGAACGCAGGTGGAGCGCGTGATTTCAATCGGCAGCGCCGCCGGATCGTCGGAACGCACAAAGCTGGTGGCCGCGGTGAAATCGCCATACGAGTAAATAATGGCCAGCGAGGCGCGGTCGCTTCGGATTTCGCTGCCCGTATAGCCCGCGGCGGCCAGCAGTTTGCCGGCTTCGGCTCGATCGAACTGCAGAGTGAGCTGCTGTTCAGGCCCAACAATCTGTTGAATCTGTTGGCGCGAGTCGACACTGAACTTTTCCGTGCTTAGGAACAGAGTGCCCACGCCGACAAGCGCGACAATGATGCCGCTGGTGCCCAGGATGAAAAGGAACCTGCGCCCCTTGCGATCGACCAGCACCATTCCCACCGTGGTCATGAGGAAGTTCGTGGCCGTCAAGAGGACATAGCCCCAATGGGCATGCAGGTCGGAGAGGCCGCTCTGCAGCAGAATGCCGGTGTTGTATTGGATGATTGAGTTGATGCCCGTCGCCGTGTTACAGGCAAGGATCACGCAGGCCAGCAGGAAGGGAATCGCATACTTTCGTTGCAGCAGGGAATCCTGTATCTTCTTGCCGGCTATCGCACTAGCTGACTGTGCAACCGCCGCCATCTCCTCAATCTCAATGGATGCCTGCTCGGAACTCCGGGAGCGAAGCAGGGCGACGTGGGCGCGCAGAGCTTTGCCGCGCCGAAACAGCCAGCGCGGCGACTCGGTCACGAACAGGCTGCCCAGCACAAACAGCACTCCGGGAGGCATCGAGACCCAGAAGATCCGCCGCCATGCCTGGTTTTTGAAAGCGAGCACCGCAGCGGCATCTGCGGCCTTCGCAACCGCCTCTACTCGATAGCTGTAATAGATCCCCACCAGGGCAGCGGCAACAATGCCCAGCGTTAGCATCCATTGGAAGATGGCCGTTCCTTTTCCCCGGTTCGACGCCGACAGGCACTCAGCCAGGTAGAGCGGAACCACGACGCCGATGAGGCCGCCGCTCATGCCCTGCAGAAGCCGTCCGAAAAACAACGGCCCATATCCCTGCGAAAGCGCGATTACCGGGATGCTGACAACGAACGTCAGGCCACTCAGGATCATCAGCGGCTTGCGTCCCATCCAGTCCGCCAGCACGCCGGCAAACAGGGTGGAGAAGACACTGCCCAGCAGCACCGCCGCCACAATCACCGAGAGTTCCGCGGCCGTCAGCTTTGAAGTCGCCTCAAGATAAGGCAGTGCCCCGCCGATAATGCCCACGTCGACGCCGTAGAGCAAGCCACCCAGCCCGGCAACCAGCAGAAGAAACGCGTTGTACCTGCGGATTGCGGAAGACTCAGCCATGATTGCGGCGCCGTTGGCGGTCATCGTGATCGGTCCCTTTCGTCTCCTCATGGTCTCACCGGAATTTCCGGGCCGCGGAGTGCACACAATCAAATGCGTTTGCTGTCAAGTTAACAGGCTGCGTAGCTGGTCTACAATGATCGTATTTAATTGAAATCCTCAATCCATTGAGCTGAAGGTATTCGGAATGTCGGATCGGCGCAATTTTTCTCTGTCTCATTTTTTGCATGGTTCTCGCAATGGAGTGACTGCTCTGGCGTTTGCCTTGGCCACCCTGTCGGCGGCCCAGACTCAGGTGCAGCTTCTGCCCGCGCCCCGCGAAGTCCATTTCGGCACCCCCACACCTCTACCCGCAAGGGTCACGGTTACCGTCCCGGGCAGAGACGCAGCAGACATCTTCGCAGCACACGATCTGGAGGAGGCGGTTAAGCAGATCTCCTCTGGCCAGGGTGTTTCTTCATCCCGTACGGCCATTCCTTATCGAGTGGCATTGTTGCGCAGCGATGCTGTTGCCGCAAAGACTTTGCTCAATCGGACCGGTCTCGCCTTCGAACCCGCCATGGACTCCGAGGGCTATATCCTCGTCATCGAGCCGCATGCTGCCTATATTGTGGCCTCTTCCAGCGACGGCATCTTTTACGGCGTGCAAACTTTCAAGCAACTGCTGCCGCTGCCCGGCGCCGCCCGCGAAATCCCCACGGGCACGGTGCGCGACTGGCCAGCCATGCAATATCGCGGCGTTCAGGACGATCTCTCCCGCGGTCCTGTTCCGACTGTTGAGTTCCAGAAGCACCAGATCCGCATCTTTGCTGCCTTCAAGGCCAACATCTACGTGCCCTACTTTGAGCACACGCTGCTTTATCCCGATGATCCGCTGGCAGCGCCGCCTGGTGGAGCGCTCACGCCCAGCGAAGTGAAAGAACTCGTCGATTATGCCCGCCAGTATCACGTCACCATACTGCCTGAGCAGGAAGCCTTCGGCCATCTGCACCACGTGCTCAAGTACGAACTCTACCAGGACGTCGCCGAGACACCGCATGGCCATGTGCTGGCCCCCGGCCAGCCCGGTTCGCTCTCGCTCATCAAGAATTGGTTCACGCAGATTGCCGCGGAGTTTCCTTCGCCCTTTCTCCACATCGGCGCCGACGAAACCTTTGATCTAGGCGTAGGCCGCACCCGCGAGCAGGTGGAGTCGCAGGGTTATGGTCCCGCCTATGTTGCTTTCCTTAATCAGATTCACGAAGCACTGGTGCCGCTCCACCGCCGCCTGCTGTTCTGGGGCGACATTGGCGGCGCCGATCCAACTGCCGTGGCCGGCCTGCCCAGGGACATGATCGCCGTGCCGTGGAATTACTGGGACTCAACCGGCTTTGACAAGATGATCGAGCCCTTTGCCAGGGCAGGCATGGAAACATGGGTGGCCCCTGGCGACGCCAATTGGAACGAAGTCTTTCCGGATTCGAAGACCGCGCTGTGGAATATACGCGGCTTCATCCGTGACGGCCAGCGCCTGGGCTCTACCGGCGCGCTCAACACGGTTTGGAACGACGACGGCGAAGGCCTCTTCAACCTGGACTGGTACGGCGTGCTGTTTGGCCCGGTGGCGGCCTGGCAGGCCGGCGAGAGCCCCATCCCCAACTATCAGCAGGCCTACGGCCCAGTCTTCCACGGTGACTCATCAGGCAAGATCGACGAGGCGGAGAGGGAACTGATGGCCGCCCACGAGGCTCTCGGCGATGCGCGTGAGCACATGAGCAGCGACACACTTTTCTGGATCGACCCATGGAGCCCTGAAGGACGCGCCATCTCGGCAACGCTACTGCCAGAGGCGCAAAATCTGCGTCTCCACGCTGAGCGCGCTATCGTGCTGCTGGCCCAGGTGCGCCAGGCCAACCCCGAACTGAAGGAGCCCGAGGCCCTCACCGCAATGGACCTGGGCGCGCGCCGGCTCGACCTGATCGGCATGAAGTTCCAGCTGGCCCAGGAGATGATTGATGCCTATGCCACCGCCGTCGCGCAGCAACACGACAAGGCGCAAAGTCGGACAGTGCACAATATACTTTCCGAGATCGGCGGCGACAATGGCCGATGTCAGGATCTCCGCGATGCCTATTCGGCGCTCAAAGCCGAGTATTCGCAGGTCTGGCTCAGCGAGAACCGGCCTTATTGGCTCAATAACGTTACCGTGCGTTACGACCTACAGATTGAAAAGTGGCAGCGGCGCGGAGAGATGTTCCAGGCTGGGACGCGTGGCTGGATCAATGGCAAGGATCTGCCCGAAGCCTCGGCTCTAGGTCTTCCCGCCGCGGATCACCAGGGTGGTGGTGCGCACTAGACCTGTTTTCGGCATCCGCAAACCCTGCTGTTCCGCGTAAGCAAGATGGATACCCACGCGCAACAATTTTCGTTGCATTCGGCGTAGGCGATGCACACTAGATTTATGCTTAAGTTCGAAAACCGGCGCAAGCTTCCCATTCTGCTGCTGATCGACGACGATATGGTCAGCCGCGAAGTGACTGCGACGGTGCTCACCATGAGTGGGTATACGGTTCACTCCGCGGTATGCGGGCTTGCGGCTTTGGACATGCTGGCGAATGGGGAATGCACGCCGGACGTAATTTTGATGGATGCTCAGATGCCCGGCTTGAGTGGAGTCGCACTGATCGCGAAGCTGCGAACCAGCACCAAGGCGCAGGTATTCGCCGTCAGTGCAAGCAATCTGCCGGACGATGTAGTCGCTGCCACCGATGGCTTCCTGCTCAAGCCCTTTGACGCCGAGGCGCTCGGTAAGTTGCTCCAAGGCAGTCCTTCGCCGGGCGCGGCTGCCAGGGTGTCCAGTCTCGATCCCAATCAACCCGTCATCAATGCAGAAACCCTCGCCCAGTTCCGAGCAATCATGCCCGAGGACGGGGTACGCCAGATCTACACCGCGGTGATCGCTGACCTCGTCAAACGCATGCAGATGCTCGAAGGCGCCATTGCGAAGGGCAACGACGCGGAACTGCGCCGCATCGGCCACGCCATCAAAGGTGGATGCGGCATGGCTGGCGCGCTTCAGGCTGCTCACTTGGGAGCCTTGTTCGAGCAGATTTCCCCTGATACTGAAGGTAACCACTTGGATAACAGGATGGCTTTACTCGGCGATTTGCGCGCCGCCACCCGCAACTTGGAGAGTATGCTGGAGGCAGAATTACCGGTCTGATTGTAGGCAATGTCTTAGGAGGCTGTCGCTCAAATGGAACGTCCAATTCGAATTGTCCTCGCAGACGACCACCCCGTAGTTCGCATCGGGGTGCGCAACATGCTCGTCGAGAAGGATGGGTTTGAAGTCGTCGGTGAAGCCACTGATGGCGACGAGGCCATTACTCAGACCCTTGAGTTGCAGCCTGACATTCTTCTGCTCGATGTGCAAATGCCGCGCCTGCCAGGTCTGGAAGCCATGCGCGCCATCATGAACGGCACGGCTACGGTCAAGATCCTGCTCCTCACCTCAACGATCACCACCCAGCAAATCATTGAGGCATTGCACATCGGAGCGCGCGGCATCGTGCTCAAGGATGCTCTGGCCAGCCACCTCCAAACCGCCATCTCCACCGTCTTTGCCGGCGACTATTGGATCGGCGGCAAGCGCGTAGTCAATCTGGTCTCGGCACTCCATGACTTGATGCAGCAGGCCGCTGTACCCCAGCACAAGACCTACGGCCTCACCCCGCGCGAGTTGGAAGTGGTGGGCTGCATCGTGGAAGGCTGCAGCAACCGCGATATTGCCAAGCAGTTCAACCTGAGCGAAGAGACTGTCAAACGCCATCTCTCGAATATCTTCGACAAGACCGGCGTCTCGACGCGTCTCGAACTCGCGTTATTTGCCATTGCCCATACACTGGTAACGCCGCAGTAGACGGTAATACCGCATCTCCGGCCCTTTAACCGAGAGGCATAGATTACATAGATATAAGGTGGATATTCCTTGCCGGCGAAGCAAGGGGTATCTGCCTTTTTTCTTGAGTCAGTAGCTCAATTTGAAGTGGTTCCCGGTGGACTCAGGTTTTCGTGCGGCATAAAAATGGTCAACGTCTATTCCTTCGCCGATTTTGTAAAGTAGCGCGGCCGCCTTCCCTTCAGCCCCCTTCCGTAATCATGAGATCAGCAAAGACGTAGCACGAGTCTAAAGTTAGTGCTATTCTTGTCCTTCCCCTTGAATTGTCTATCCGGAGAACCTTTTCGGAGAGTTTTGTGGCTGTGGGGGTGTACATGGGCGTTCTTAGCAGGATAGGGATCGCGCTCGATTCCGATCTTCTCAAGCGGTTTGACCGTTTCATAGGGCGGCAGGGCTACACCAACCGCTCTGAAGCCTTTCGCGACCTCATTCGCGACAGGCTGGTCGCTGAAAAGACCGCGATGCCCGACGCAACTGTGGTGGGCACAGTCACTCTCATCTACGACCACCACGTCCACGGGGTTACAGAGAAGCTTACTGAAATTCAGCACGAGAACCACGATCTGGTGGTCTCCACCAGCCACGCCCATCTCGACTTCGAGTCGTGCCTTGAGGTGCTCATCGTTCACGGCAAGTCGGCGCGCATCGAACAGTTTGCTGATCGTCTCATCGGCCTCAAGGGCGTGCAACATGGTCGGCTGGTCATGACCGTTCCTTCGCATCCCATTGAACACACCCACGGGCACAAGCACAACCGCAAGCATTCCCACAGCCACAAGCACTGATGCAGGCGCAGTTCATATACGAAAAGGAAAGATTTGCAGTGGTGGGTAGCACGAAAATTAAAATCGTAATACTAATGCTCCTTGCCGTAACCTGTGCGGTTATAGGCATTGCTCAACAGGAGAATACGCCGGTCGCCACCAGCGATAAGGATTATCCGCTTCAGCTATCGGGAACTGTCGTTGACACGTCTGGCGCGGTGATCGCCGGAGCCTCCGTACGGATTCTTAACGCAGACGGCATTGAGCAAAGAACGACACAATCGAATACGAATGGCTCCTTCACTTTCTCTGGGCTCCCGGCAGGCCGTTATCGACTCGTCGTGTCGAATTCCGATTTTGAAACCAAAGAAATTCCCGTCACCATCGGAACCACTGGGGCGCCTGCCCCGCTGCGCATCTTGCTGTCTGTGAGCGCCCTGAACACCACTATCAACGTACAGGGCCGGGAGGATGACCTCATCGGAATTGCCGAATCCGCCACTCAGGGAACCGTGGGCGCAATGGAAATCCAGGATCGTCCGATTCTTCGCTCGGGAGAGGTTTTGGAGACGGTTCCCGGGCTCATCATCACTCAACACGCCGGTGGCGGCAAAGCCAACCAGTATTTTCTGCGCGGCTTCAATCTCGACCACGGTACAGATTTCGCCATTTTCCTCGACGATATGCCGCTCAACCTGCCGTCGCACGCACATGGTGAGGGCTACTCGGACATGAACACCGTCATCCCGGAGTTTGTGAAACGGGTGAATTTCGAGAAAGGTCCTTATTACGCTAATGTCGGCAACTATGGCTCGGCCGGATCGGCCCATCTGGAATTCTTCAAGACTTTGCCGCAGAACTTCTACAAGGTGGAAGGCGGTATGTATGGCTATGGGAGAGCTGTTTTCGGTGCATCGCAAAAGCTCGGAATGGGCACTTTGCTTTACGGTGGAGAAGAGTATTACGACAACGGCCCTTGGGAGCATTCCGATGCATACAACAAAGTGAACGGTATCCTGACCTACAGCCAGGGCGGAGACAGCAACGGTTTTAGCATCACGGCTCGCGCTTACCACGGGAAATGGAACTCAAGCGATCAAATCCCCGTTGACGCCGTGCCCCTCGTGGGTCTCTTTGGAACGCTGAATCCAACGGACGGTGGCCACTCCCAGCGTTATAGCCTGCAGGCTGAATGGCATCGCCAGGACGCAAATTCCGCGTCGAAAGTCATGGCCTACGGGTTCTACTACGATCTCGATTTATTCTCTGATTTCACGTACTTCCTGACGGACCCTAATCGCGGCGACCAGTTCGAGCAGAAGGACAAACGCTGGGTGACCGGACTGGACGCACGCCACACGATTTTCAGCCAATGGTTTGGCCGAAAGGTGGAAAATACGCTCGGCCTCCAGGTCCGCAACGATTGGATCCACAACGGCCTGTATCAGGCGGAAAATCGCATGGGCACGGACAAAACTGATTCCTCCACCGGCAACACTTTGCCCGCGATCACCCAAGAGGATCGCCTTACGGACACACAGCCAGGCTTTTATGCGGAGAATAGAATTCAGTGGGCGGAAAAATTCCGCGCGGTCGCGGCCCTGCGCGGCGATCTGGAACGCTTTGGTGTCACCAGCCTGGTTACCGCAGCCAATTCCGGCGCGGCCACCAAGCTGCTGCCCAGCCCCAAGTTGAGTTTGATTTTCGGCCCCTGGTCCAATACTGAATTCTATGCACAGGGCGGATTCAGTTTTCACAGCAACGACGGGCGTGGCACAACGCAAACGGTCGAACCGGTTTCGGCGGACAATCCTTACCCCAATACGCCCTCCACGCCGATCCCCCCTCTGATCCCAACCAAAGGCGGGGAAGTCGGCGTGCGCATTGCGTCTATCCCACATCTGCAAAGCACCCTTTCGCTCTGGTATCTCCACAGCGCTTCCGAACTACAGCAGTCCGGAGACACCGGAGGCACCGTTGCTTCACCACAGCCCAGCCAACGCTATGGCGTCGAGTGGGCAAACTACTACACGCCACTGGAACATCTGGCTGTTGATTTTGACCTCGCAAATTCCAAAGCCCTGTTTACAACTGTCGACGAAAATGATGCCGCGCCGAGTAGCCCGGGCGGCAAACGTGTGCCCGAAGCGGTTGGGCTGGTGATTTCCTCGGGCATCACACTGCACGATGATCAAGGCTTTTCGTCGAGTTTGCGTCTGCGCTATTTTGGCCCGCGCGATTTAACGTCTGACGGAATCTATCGCTCAGACGCAACGGCGCTGCTCAACGGAGAGATCGGTTATCAACTGCACCAGAAATGGCGCGTTTCGGCCGAATTCTTGAATTTGCTGAACCGCCGCGATCACGACATCGACTACGCCTATGCCTCCCAAATAACGCCAACAGCCAC
>Ga0307377_10002018_pt1 | contig 24473 bp, 41 predicted proteins | sample TR3MG_FD_202535 | JGI IMG/M metagenome (GOLD analysis project Ga0307377, IMG submission 202535) | Soil microbial communities from Risofladan, Vaasa, Finland - TR-3 | ecosystem: Environmental > Terrestrial > Soil > Coastal area > Acid sulfate soil | place: Finland: Risofladan, Vaasa | collected...
AAATACTTCTTTAATATGTTCTTCAAGATATTCTCTTGCTTTTTCCAATGCTTGTTTTTCATTCCACTCTTTGAAATCTTTTCCAACTTCTGAAGCTTGACATTTTCCTCGAAAATAATCTAAATTCAAACCTGCAATCCATTCAAAAGAATGGGGACTAGACCACCAATAAATCGCCTCTCCCAAATCTCCAAATACTAACAAATAATTATTAATCAATCTGTATTCAATCGAATTAATATTTGTTCCAGGTTCTCTCCATACAAGACGCCCCTCTACCTTGCTTTCCAACGTACCTATTCTTTGGAGACTGACGACTTCATGATTCCCAAACCACTCTTGAGCCATTTTTTCATATTCCGCACATTGGTCTTTCCAAGTTTTCATCTTATGATCCTTTACAATATATTATTTCGACAAAATCAAACCCATTTTCATTTAATATTTTTTCCATCATGTATCTTCAATACATTATGAGTGAAACGCCTAATTGTAAATTTAATATTTTTAATTAACATTTTATATTAGAAAAGCGGACGCCACAACCAAATATCCTTCGGCAAAGATTCTATTTTTTTGCTTACGGCAGGAGTATTATTGTGCTTTTCTATTTCTTCCTTAGAGGCATTTAGTGGAGGAATAATTTCCATTCCATCTTCCCGGTTCATCAATTGCGTCGAACATGAACAAACGAATATCCCCAATAAAAAAATCAAAAAAAATCTTTGCCCAGAAAAAGACATAAGGTAATCTTTCAGTTCTTTCCCTGTCATTATTAAATCCCTTCAATCGGGCTAGCAGCTTCGACCCGATCTCCATTATATGATTGATTCACATTGAGACGCCCACTTAATAGTTGATAATTCAAATCATACCGATGTCTTATGCAACCTACCGCCCCGAATATCCCAGTAAGAGCCGAAATACAAATAATTAAAAGTACCGAAATGTAGTATCTTTGTTCTTGATTGAGATCTAATTTAATCATAATATTTATCCTTGTCTTGCAACAATATTCCTTGGAGTAACCTTACGTTCTTCATCTTCCCATGCCATAACGTCTGCCTGATTTTTAAACTTCGGGGTTCCTTGATCGGCACAATCAGATAAAAACTTTATGTAATCTAATATCTTATTAGCTTCTTTTCGATTAAGATAAATAGAACCTTCAATATTTCTTTGAGAAACGAGAAGAATATATCCAGAAACTCTCTTGCTGAATACGTAAATCACATTTTCATATTCAACGATATAAACCAATTGATCTTGAAACTCCTTAAATGAATCAGTGTCTACATCTACTTTCTTTCCCCTATTATGGGATTGATAATGATTCCGAACGATATTCTCTGCCATCTTTATGAATTTATTTGATTCAATCATAATGTCTCCTTTAAGTTTATGGATTCCCATCAATCATGTCGCATCATACCAAAAAACTGCTCTGCGTCTTGATGTCCATTTCGAATAAGAATAAGAAGCCAACAAATCCTCAATGCAACATATAAGGGTAATGTCCACAGAATCATCCACGCCATGATGTAGGCTGGGAAATAATGTGGTTTCTTGTTTTTGGGCCACTGCCACCACGGTGCCTTAGTTTTCATTTTTCAATTTCCTTTTAATTAATGGTAGCGGAAGAAGGATTTGAACCTTCGACCTTGCGGATATGAGCCGCACGCTCTAACCAACTGAGCTATCCCGCCATGAAAATCTTATTAATTCATGTCCCTCAACTCGCCCAACATTACAACGACAGCAACCGCTTCCGATTCCTTCATTGGGAAAATCGAATGGTCTTCGCACTCAGACATGAAACGTAAACATCCCAAAGATGCATAACTTGTCTTGGACATAAACTCCAGGGCTTCATCTATCGAATCGAATTTAATTGCCTGTTCCGGGGTCTTGGTCTCCGACCATCCCAAATGAACATCAGCAGATCTATCCGTTGAAACAAAATAAAAATCTGATCTAGGAATTGGATCTCCCATAATATAATCTTTAGGATCTTCATTTTCCTCGATTACAATAACGTACTTTTCCATAATTATCTCCTTTTAATTATATGGTAACATAAAACGAAATCTTTAAATTTTCATTAGGTTTTTCATAATCCATCTTCCACAATACCGGCTTCTTCTCTCATGGATGATAGATTGTCGCCCAAAAATGTATCAATAATCGTAGGATAAAATACAATTGCACATACTAGAACTTTTTCTAAATGATCTTCAAAACTTAAAGAATTTCCCAAAACAGCTTCTTTACTTTGAAAATAACTAGCTTTATCCAAAGAATCCCCTGACCAAGAATCAGGATCTATTATTCCGTCTCTTGGTGAATAAAACCTTCCAGTAGAGAGACACATAAAAACATATTTTATTTTTCTTTCATCATTCATTTATCTTACACTCCTTCTAATTTATATTCTAACCATTCATTTGCCATTTTTGCCACCAAAGCGATCTGCCAATTCGGATGAAGCTGGATTTCATTCGAAATAAAATCTTTCGGCCAGAATCCAGTATCTCGAAGATGCTTAAATGCCTCCAAATGAGTTCTATCATTAACATCGAACCAATCTTCGATATACATAATTATCTCCTCTTTTATTTGGGAGCGGAGGAGGGATTTGCACCCTCGAAGGTTTGCACCGGCGGCTTATGAGGCCGACTACTTTGTCTACTTGTATACTCCGCATCAATATTCTAACCTGACAACCAATCCGGTCTATACTCTTTTAGCCAAGCATTCAACTGAAATTGATCATCACCGACTGTTGTTAAATTTGGCATTTCAAGCCATTCCCAATAACCTGGGCACGATTTCTCAGAAGCAAGATACTTCGTCTCAAACGTCCACCATAGAAATCTGCTTTGTGTAACGATAATAGCCCTATCTTTACTAACTCTCTCCACTCTTAAGAATTTCATATTTCATACCTTTCTAATATTTGGTATCCGTACTACTTTGTCTACCTATATACTCCGCATCATAATTTATTATTAACTTCCGTGACTTACTCCCAATTTAATAAGTCTTCCCGCTATAGCTTTTGAAATCTGAATAGCTTCAGTTTCTCCGCCAGCATACACATTCAACCAATATATGGTTTTTTCTCCCGAACTGTCTTTCTGAACCTGAATATCGATTTCTTCCATTTATCTTCCCTTTCCTATACGATTTTTGAACTATACATAACAGAACATGAGATGTCAATAGAAAACCGCCGTTACCTCAATCTCCCGAAAAATGAATAATAGATGATCAGATTTCAAACTGCGCCGGTACTGGACGGGCAGAGAGGCAGCGATTTAACCATTGACCCAGCATCGCTCTGGTTAAAGACCGATCTGATGAGGTGTCGATAGATCTCTCTAATCAACTACAGCCTTTCTCACATCTTAGATGCCATCTATTATTTTTATGATACACGTTTATTCTCAGATGTCAATAGAAAACCGCCGTTATGGCTTCTTTCTATTTCCTCGACGGTCGCTTGTCTGTTTTTCTCGTCTTCTTCCCAAGCCCATTGTAAATACATCTCTTCTTCCGCCCATAAAGCCTGTTGGAATTCTTCATCCGACGAATAATCTATTCTTTCAACCATTTTTTCCTCCTAATTGTGGAGCCCCCAGACGGACTTGCGCCGACCTTTATTCTTTACGGGAAAATCACATCGCTATCTATGCTTTAGGGGCAGATCTTCTTTGTTTTTTGTGTTTATCTGCCATTTCTCGTTGCTCTTTATCATCAACAAGTCCAAATGCCATACCCATTCCATATAACGCCCTATCTCTTGGAGTCATATCATCAGGATGGATAATTTCAGATCCTAATATTTTGGCAGTTTCTTCTTCCGATAATGGTCTCTTTTTTTCATTTGCATCACTCATATTGGACTCTCCTTTATTTTATGATACCACTTATGGGGATGAAGTCAAGAGGAAAACCGCCGTTATTAAAGTGGATCTGACGGGGAGAATCGAACTCCCGACAACCTGCAACTGAGCTACGTCAGCTTATTTTAAATACCTCGATGTACGACCATTACCTGCATTTAAACCACCAAAAGTAGGGGTTAAGCTATGGCAATTTGGACACAATATCTTCAAATTATCAGGACGACAATTTTCTGCGTTTCCGTCAATATGATCTATTTGAATTGGTATTTCCCCCGTTTTAGGATTCACTGCACACCATTTGCAAATCTCGCATTTTCTACCTCTTGTTTCAAATAGCCATTTTCTTATTCTTGTTGAAACTGCAATGTTTTTTTTATTTATCCATCCTTTTTCTTTTCCAGCAAGCCATCTTTCTATGTAGTCTTTGTATTGTTTATTCTGTTGACATTTTGTAGAACAATACTTCTTTGAAGATTTATTCAATTTATTCCCACAATTTAAACAAAAAGAAGGGACAGAGCCATGCCTTCTTACCCCCACGTTCCTCACGGAAGACGCACATGATTGAGAACAACAATTGTTCCTTCTTTTTTCATATGAAATAATACTTTGGCAGTTTGGACATTTTTTAGGATTTTTATTGTAATTCTTTATGTTCTTTTCTTTGATTTTTCTTTTTGCTGCTTCTAGCCCACCAAGTCTACCTGCTTCTTTCCTGTTCATATTGAACCTCCGCATTACATGTATTTACATATAATACGATAGTTCAATAAACAAAACCAGAATTCCTTTAATCCCAATCACTTGTTTCTAACTTATTGAATTCATCAAAATCATCCGAACATGAATCACATCCTGATCCATTGCAAGAAGCCCCATGACACTTTTCTTCCGGGCATCTGATGGAGTAACAATCACATAATCCGCAAAAAGATATTTCATACTCTACTCCGCTCGGACCTTCCAACTTTTTGTCCAATTTGCGATTATTGGGATGTCCAAAAATCTCATTTAATGAGACTTCTTCGTCAGTAAATTCTTCAGTAGCTTTTCCCTGCGGCATATCTTTTTCTTCTTGCATGTCTTCCATTCCCCTTATTTTTGCTTTTATATGTTGGCAATTGAGCATCGCAATTAGCACAAACTAATCTTAAATTTAATAAATCGTTATTTTCCGAATTCCCATCAATATGATCCATTACAATAGGAATTAAACTTCCTCGCCATTCAGTGTTTCCACAAATTTCACATTTATGCAAACGTTTCTCTATAAGATACTTTTTAATAGATTGATGATAAACATATTCTCCATTTTCTATTTTATTTTTTGTTTCTTTTTTCCGTTCAATCCCCATACATCTTGCACTACAATATTTACTTGCATTTTTTTTCAATCTTTTACCACATTGAATACAATTACCAGGGTTGAGTCCATTTCTCCTTATTCCTTTATTGTTAAATGCAGCGGCACATGAATGATTGCAAAAACAATTTCTCCTTTTATCATATCCTATTGAATTTTTACAAAATTTGCATAATTTAGGATTCTTATTGTATTCTTCAACCCTTTTCTTTTTCAAATCTTTTTGGAATTTTCCACTTTTAATTCCTCCTAATTTCCCTGCTTCCGAAAAACTTAGCCCTTTTCTCATCTCGAAAATCTCCTTATAAACATATCGTTTATTATAGATTCTCGAAAAACAAATAGAGCACCTTTTTATTTTCGAACTTTATGGAGCCTCCAGACAGACATGCACTGTCCTTTATCGCTTACAGGGCGATTACATCGCTATCTATGTTTTGGAGGCTTAATACATTTAAGATTCCTACTTATTAAATTTGGTAGGGGGTACAGGATTTAAACCTGTGCATACTAGGATCAAAACCTAGTGCCTTAGATCAGACTTGGCGAACCCCCTACATATTTTACAGGACGAGGATTCAAACCTCTACAGTGCATACGGAATCGAACCGCTACCTCATGCATAGGCGTCATCCAGACGCACATCCTGTAAAAAACAATAGCAGATATAAGAACCATACCTATACTCAAAGATGCACAAAGCCAACATATCATATTATAAGACATATTAATCTCCTTTTGAAATATTAAGCAGGATTAAGGATATGCTCCTCTACAGCCATTAGACGGAATCGAACCGTCACGGTTGCCACCGTTGTCCGCCAGGACGCATCCTGCAAACTTTCTACTTGGAGCGGGAGATGGGGCTTGAACCCACAACCGCCTGATTGGAAATCAGGGACTCTACCAATTGAGTTACTCCCGCATTTAATTATCCATTATACCATGCTTCCGAGAAAGTCCCAAACGTCAATTCTTTGCCAAACTTTTCAGCCAAAACTTTTTCGACTCTTGCTTTAAATTGAGCTCCCGTTTCATCGTCTCTGACTGTATCCCAAGACGCTCCAATATAAATACTTTCATAATCAGGAGGCTCATTACACTCAAAACCCTTGGGGAGACTTTCTGCAAGATCCCATACACTTGCATCTTCTTCGTTCAAAGCGTCATCCACTTCAGAATGACTTAAACAAACCCCATAAATCAAGAAGCTGCTACTCGAACTGTTTGATACAAAACCTGTGCGAATCTTCATTTTACTTCTCCTTTTCTATTGAATATTTCTGCTCTTCTGTTAATACTAAACTCATACTAATTCCACGCTTCTTCATGAGTCTCAAATTCCAATTTAATCCCAGGAAGCTTTTCTATGAGTTCTTTTTCGACTCGATCCTTGAATTGTCTCCCGGTTTCATCGTCTCCGACATTCGCCCAGGAAGATCCGATGTAAATATAATCTCCATCATAACCTGGCATGTGACACTCCACGGGGCAAGCCCCGTGGCTTCCTCTAAGTTATCTTAGAGTTCTTTTTTCTGCTTCATCGACAATCACCTGCAATTCTGGCTTCGCCAGAACAGCATGAACCTTATCATCTCCACAGACGTTAATTCCTCTCTGTCCAAGAGTATCTAATCCCTTACTTAAAATATTCATAGAAGCGTTTAAATCTCTATCTAATGATAAACCACATTCACATTCATACATTCTATCACTCAATGTCATATTCTGTTGATTGCCACACGAAGAACAAGTCTTCGTGCTGGCAAACCAACGATCTATCTCGATAAAATGCTTTGAATTCCATAAAGACTTATATTCTAATTGTCTTTTGAATTCAGACCAAGAGGCATCTGCGATGCTCTTGGACAACTTGTGGTTTTTCATCATTCCTTTAGCATTCAAATTTTCTAAACAAAATCCATCATATTTGGTTATCATATTATGGGTAGTTTTGTGAAGAAAATCCCTTCGGGAATTTCTGATTCTTCTATGAATATTCTGTACAACTCTCCTCTGTTTATATCGATTCTGAGAACCTTTCACTTTTCGTGAAAGTTCTCTTTGTTCTTTCGATAGTTTGTCTTCGTATTTCTTGGTAATTCTTTCATTATGAATGGCTTCGCCGTCCGATAGAACGGCAAACTCCTTCAAACCGACATCAATACCGACTACATTATCGGTTTTCTTCTCTCTTTCTTTTATTTCTACTTCACATAATACTGAGCAGTACCAATGATTTCCATCTTGAGTTATTGTTATGGATTTTGGTTTTCCTTGGAGAGATCTATGCTTAATCCATCCTACTTTCCCTAATTTAGGAATTTGAACATCTTTTCTATGAAGTCCCCATTTCTGGGGACAATGAAAAGAATCTCGTTCTAATGACTTTTTCTTGAATTTGGGAAAACCTTTTGTTTTCTTAAATGAATCTCGAAGTGCTTTATCTAACTGTCTTCCGACAGTTTGAAGGGATTGACTAAACGATAGTTTTAAGAATTCATGTTCTTCTTTCAATTTAGGCAGTGATGTTATCATCACATGACTAAAATTAAACTTTCCTTCTTCTTGATAATATTTCATATTTTCAGAGAGCAGATGGTTCCAAAGGAATCTCGAATTGCCGCCCATTTGCAAAAGCTGTTGCTTTTGCTCTTGGGTTGGCTTTAATCGATATTTGAATCCTTTGTGAATTATCATTTGTCTTTCTGTCCTATATGAATATCAAGAATTCTTCTAAAATATTCAGATAATGAAATGCCAATTTCATCGGCATCTTTTTTAAGAATTTCTTCTTGTTTTTTAGTCACATAGAAGTTAATTCTTTTCATATCTGTTGATTTTCTTCCCATAGTTATTGCCTTTGTGTATATTATACTCCTTTTGTTTCTAACATACCTTCTTTTTATTTTAAGTTTTTTTCATATCTTTTTATACAACAAATTTCGTTGGTTTCGGGGTCAATTCATCCTCGGGGCAAGCCCTACTCTCGGTCGTTACACTCCCTCAACGAGGTTTTCTTGACCCAACCATATAACCCCATAAATCAAGAAACTGCTACTCGAACTGTTTGATACAAATCCGTTTCTAATCTTCATTTTAATTCTCCTTTCATGGTCATACGATAAATATGGAGCAACCACGGGGAATCGCACCCCGGTCTCTACCATGGCAAGGTATCATAATAGCTATTATACGATGGTCGCATGGAGCCCGGTGCGAGCGACGAACTCGCTACCATGAAAGCATCGCCGTCCATGGCATCCTCTCGGAACCCGGCATAACATTCCTCGATTGTCAAAGATCTAAATGAAAAGATATAGAGTCTTTCCATAATTTGGCTCCCGAGCCTGGATTCGAACCAGGAACAAAAGATTAACAGTCTCCCATGATACACATTTTCACCACTCGGGAACAACTTATTTTCCTAATGAATTGTCTGGGTGGCAGGAATCGAACCTGCGGGGGCACTATGCCACTGGTTCCCAAAACCAGCCCGCTACCATCTACGGTCTACACCCAGCTATAAAAAAGCCTCCCAACCGTTAGGCGAGGAGGCTTTCTGATTATCCAATTATCTTTGGATTACAGTACACGCCTCCCCGGCCCTGTTCCCATACCTGGGACGGTCGTCGGATTCTGTTGAGGATTTACTGTAATTACGAGAAACATTTCTTTTCACCTTAATATCCCTTATCGGATTGAAGCCCCTTCGACTTGAGAATCTTTTTATATTTTTATGGAATATGATTGAATCCATTACGGTCAATCTTTTTTTCCACCTTGTCCAAATGTGTTTTTCTCTCCGCCGAAGGGGCTCCTTCTCCTTTATTCTGAATACACTATAATGGACACCTTTATCAATGTCAAGCTAAAAACCGCCGTTATTTAGTTTTTCATCACCAACCATCACCAACGTTCCGTTACACATTCATCGTAAATTTCTTTCCATCTCTTTCCACCAATGACTTTTCGGAAAACCTTAAGAATATATTCCGGGAAATCATAATTATCCATATAGGTAAATCCCTCAATGATATCGCCGTCCTGCTCTATCGACCAACGGTCACTTTCATCATCTCCCCATTCCTGATCGTCATATTTGCACGAAAAAATCTTTTTTGCTATTTTTCTTCTCTTCTTTATTTTTTTGATCTTTGATAGATCAACGATAAAAGACGACGAAGAACTATTAGATACAAATCCGTTTCTAATTTTCATTTTCTCTACCTTTTAGCCTTATAGTATACTATTCAAAATGTCTAATCAAAATTACTTTTTTTAATACATTCCGTCCATCTGAGCTATGGAGAGGTATTTTACAATGTGTCCAATATCCATATTGAATGTTCAATTTCTTCTTTCGATTTACAATTATTTATTTCGGTCTTATCATCTCGTTTTTTTATAGAAACTTCAACATTTTCTTTTATTAGTGGACAATCTTCGGGTTTAAAATTGTGATCTTTTTTTGCCCTAATATAGTCTATTTTGAAAACATCTATATTCTTCATATCGCAAAGATAACATTTCGCCAAAACAACTACCCCATGATCAAACGGGGCTTGAAAAACATCATAAAAAATACAATCAAAACAACCTGGGACTTTTATTTTAAATGTCATTTTAAAACTCCTTTTGGTCTCCCTGACAGGAACCGAAAGAGAAAATCAATTATTCTCCATTCATTATATCTTGTGCTTTATAGTACATTTCTCTAGACTTTTCAGAAAAGTTATCTCCGCAATGAATCATAGACGACAATAAAGACAACGTTTCTTTTATGTGTTTCAAATCTTTATTTACTCTATGACATGAAGGCAATCTTTCGCACCACTGCTTTAGTGACATTTCTTGAGACGTTTCCATAATCTTCTCCTTTAATGGCCTCTCGCCCAGGGCTCGAACCTGGAACCTACGGATTCACCTTTGTGTCAGTTTCCTGACTCGGTAGACTTCAAGTGCATAGCTCGGGCGACAGGACTCGAACCTGCATACGGAAAATTAGAAGTTTTCTGCTGATCCATTCAGCTACGCCCGAGCTATGCACTTGACTTTATTATTCATGCAAAATATTTTTTGATAAATCATTCTCTATCGATCAACCATTTTTTTTTAAAAGGAGAAAGATCTATTTTATATTTAAATTGCCTTAAAACATATTGTACGATTTTGCCCACTTTCTTACGGCACTATCAGAAACGCCATATTTTTTTCCGATAGAGATCCAAGAACTGTTCTCTATTAATTCTTGCAATTTTGTTTTCGAGGGTCTTTCACATGCCCTTCTTCCCCTATCTGCACAATCTCTACAGCAATATTTTGTTCCATATACAAAAGAACCACACTCTGTACATATCCCCGTTTGTTTTAACCTATTTTCATCATTTTTCATACTTAAACAATTACTTTTATTGCTCTCCTCAAAAACCAAGTTCCAATCAGGAGAGTGAAGTTCCCTATGACATCTACAACAAAGCAATATACATTTCTTCAATTCTTTAACAATCTTATCCCAGCTTTTAAGCCGTAATGTTTTCCATCCTTCTTTTTTTTGCGAAGGATCTAGATGATGAAAATCAAGACAAGCAAGATTCTTGTCGTATCCACATTTACCACATTTGCCACCAAACAAACTTATTGCTTTCCTTTTCCTGTCTTTCCATCTTATTTTTTGTGAATCATATAAACATTGCTTACACCAGCTGCTAAATCTTCCTTCTGTATTTTTCCTGTGGAACTCTAATGTTTTTTTCACTTTTCCACATTTTGAACATTGTTTCTCATTGTTCTCTAATAATTCTAATCCTTTTTTTTCTAATTTCTTAGTATTATGCTTTCCCCATGGCGAACAATCAAAACAATATTTTCTACTCGATATGTTCTTCCTTTCCCCGTCTATTGTTACCCAATTAGGTAAATCTTTTCCGCATTTTTTGCACATTTTCATCATATTAAATCTCCTTAAAACTTGATTTAATATGATATTCTAATTATGTAGCGCAAAATCCTTTATTTATTTCTTCTATCCATCTGAGTTACCGGCCCACATCCAATATCCTTTATTAGGGTATATCGGGAGATCTTTGAATCCAATTCTTTGGAATCTTATCGTTCCAAAATATAGAAATCTCTTTACCACAAGAATCACAGATAAAATACGGGTCATGATAATAGTGCTTTTTAGCTCCAAATACTTTAGAAGAGAAAGGATTCGATAAACGAGCATGAAACCTAACATCTCCTACCTCAGCCCCTAATTTTGCAAAACATCCTCGACATTCTATCTCGAATTCTTTCAAGGATTCTTCTATCACTCTCATATGTCCGTCCTTTCTTTCATTTTTTCATGATCCATACGACACTTTGCTTCTTCGACCTTATGCTCAAACTTTTCTTCAAGAAACCCCTCAAAACCCCTTATGCGTTCGATGGCAAACTCAAATAAAAGTTCAATTTTGTCTTTTTTGGAAATTTTACTATAATCAAACATCAGTACCTCCGTTTAAAAATCCGAAATATGCATCTGACTTTGAGATGCGATTATTCTTTCTCCTAATGAATTATAGAAAGAATCCAAATCACCATTATCTATTTCAACAAAAGCAATGGAAAACTCCCCTTCATCGACGAACTTTATTCTATTAATTATGTCTTCAACGAGATTCGAAAATTCCTCGGCACTCGTTCTTTCTTCCCACCAAGATCCCTCCATCGCTTCTTTCATTTCTTCTATGACAGAATCCTTGCCAGAAGCCGAAATGCGTGTATATTTTTCTTCGTATTCCCTGCCTTCAAAAAACGCATCCCATTCCGACAATTCAATCCAATTATTACAATGCTCGCATTTCTTCCCTTTTTTATACGCAATTACGAAAGAAGTCGAGCTAGAATTGCTGATGAATCCATGGCGAGTTTTCATTTACAGCTCCTCATTATATCAATCTAATATACGACAATCGAAAACAGAACATGTATTGAAAGGATATGTTTCGTTCGGAATTTGCCCGGAAGTAACCTTTACCATCCAAACGTCTCCAACCACAGGGAGAGACGATGAAGTCCCAACAATTTCACCTTCCCAAATTTCTCCATCTCCATTCAAGTCGAACTTAACTTCATCTCCAGATTTTAGCTTATATTCTGTCATATTTACTTTCTCCTTGGTCAATTTATTGAGCTTATACTCCATAATCATAATGAAGTCAAGCGGAAAACCGCCGTCAATGACACCCATGATTAATCTCTCATTTCCAAATAAAGATGATCTCCCTTTTTTATTTCTTCTTCGTATTTTTTCCAGGATTCACTTGCGAACTGTAAAGTCACATCATAATAACGACGAGCTCCACATTTATGACAGAACTCCGCTCCTTCTATCATTTTGTGGCGACAAGATCTCTTCTGGATCGTATTCGGCTCCACGGCTATCGGCCTTATTGTACGGGCCGGACTATCATTACTACCCATACTCCCTATGAGTACCATATCCTCCCCGCCAAACTGCTGAGTGTCACCCCGCATGGCCATAATAACGGCCCTACCGTAATCATTCAGCTTCGCCATTGCCTTCTCGTGATTTTCCAAAGAAGTCATCAAGACGAAAGACGTCGATGAACTATTTGATACAAAACCTATTCTGATCTTCATGATATAATCCTCTCTATAATCGACTTTCCACATCATAATGGACGTGGGACACAATGTCAAATGAAAACCGCCGTTATGGTAGCGTGACGGGGAATTGAACCCCGATCTGTACCGGCGATTTCTTGATTGAGAATCAAGCGTCCTATCCGCTAGACTACAGGGCCATGCGATATTTATCTATGTCTAAAAACCCCTTATCGAATTCTTTGTGATGAGTCGGACACATGTACTCCAAATTGTCTGCTCCATTTACTTCGCTCATTAAAGAATCTTCCGGAAAATCTGAGATGTCTCTTATATGGCAAACTTCCAAAACTTCAGGAAATTTTTCATACCCACAAACTATACATTTTTTCTCTCGGCCAATATGCTCCAAGTGCCTTCTCGCCCAATGTCTTATTTGATTATATTTTATTCTGGCATTCCCGTTTGAAATATAATCTGAAATTTTACTTTTCATACATTTCTTAAAAGAATTTTGTATTTTACAATCATGACAAACCTTTGATTGCGGTATTTTCGTCCCATTACATTGAGGGCATTTTACTGTTTTTTGTATCCTTTTTTTTGGTGTTTTTTTTGGTCTTCTCTTGTTATTATAAATAGCAGAGCAAGATTGATTGCAAAACTTTTTAACCCTAATATCTCCAATTCTTGCTCCTTTTTTCAATTCTATCCTTTTCTCACATTCTTTACAATAATTAGGATTTTTATAATAATCCTCTAAAGCTTTTTTTCTTTTTTCAATGTTGTTTAAATTTTTAAATATAACTAATCCACTCATATTTTTCATCATTTCAAATCTCCTTTTAACCTATACTTATTGATTACTAGACTCGAAATGAAAATTCCTCTTTTTTTATCTACATGATTCTCCTTTTTCAAAAATGGTGACCCTGGGGGGAATTGAACCCGCCTTCTGGAAGTTGAAAGCCTCCTGTGATAAACCATTACACTACAGGGTCATTATTGATTCAAAATTAGTCTCTTAGCCAGCATTACCTGTTTCTATTCAACGCCACGAAGAGGCGGACTATATTGTTGAACGGGCAGGCAGCGGGAATTGAACCCAGTCTCCTAGTGATTCACAGTCACTTATGCAGCCATTACACCATGCCTACCATAAAAATAAATTGAGAAAACAACAAAACATGCACGTCTACAAATTTTGCTTTCGGCACGACAGGATTCGAACCTGTGTCTCCGGAACTAGTGGCTGATCAAGCCCTTAAGTTCTGGCGTCCTATCCAGCCTAGACGAAGAACCTAGTTTTCTCAAACTTTAATTTCTTCCTTTCCTCCCGTTTTACTGCCTCCTTTTCAAATAATAAAATGGGTCGAGAGGGACTTGAACCCCCGATCTTACAGTTCGTAGCTGTATATTTTATCCATCTAAACTACCGACCCTTAAACGCAAAAAACCCCCCAGACTTTGTGCCTGGAGGGCTTTTCTCCCGCTTCCCCACTCCCAATTATGGAATGTCGTTACGGCATAGAGCTCCCAGGCACGATTGAATGGCGTTCGCCATGTTCTCGCTCTTCATGTCTGATATTTCTGTGCCTAATAACGTTCATTCGATTAATCCTTTGCAACCGCCGCCCCACGGCGGCAATTGATCTCTTTCTACACTTGGCAGAATAGTCTAATACACTTATCGGCTTCTTTCACAAAAAGTTGAGACTTTTTTCTAATGTCTCGTCCCTCTTGTCATTCATCTATACGTATAGTATCAACCTCATTAATGGATGTCAACCATTAAACCGCCGTTTTCTCATTTTTTTCAGATTCTTCAATGCTCCAATTGAAAAATTCCTTATTGATAAACGGATTCAGCTTAAAACAAATACACCACTCAATAATTTCCAAAATCTTATATTTATATGCACCAACCCTTATAGGTTGGCCTACTTTACTATATTGCATGATCTCGTATTCCATAATGGATATCTCCTATAATGCATATTCAATGTTTTCCAGTTCTTCTTCGTAGAATTTTTTAAATTTATTCATTAATCCCTCAACAATCTGAGAAACACGGCTATCTGTTATTCCAAAACTTTTTCCGACTTCTTTCATTGTTTTATTCTCTATAAAATACATCTTTATTATTTCTTTATTTCTCTTACTACCACTTATATTTATTAATTTTCTCATCAAAAATTCAAAAAAATCTTTTTGACAAAGATCTTCCGCAAAATTAATATCATCATTAGAAAGGCTCTCTTCAAAAGTAGATATTCTATTATCGTCGCTTTCAACATTAATCGACATTATTTCAGGTTCTTGATGAGAATAGTATTCTATAATATATTCTTCTAATGAAATTCCAAGAAATTCGGACATTTGAAATGCAGTTGGCTCTTTACAATAAGCTGCAATATATCTTTCAATTGCCTTTTTTCTTTTTTTAATTCTCCTTCTAATATTTCTCGGGACTAAATCGATTCTTCTCAAATAATCCAACATTGCTCCTTTTATCCTATATTTACAATACGTTTTTAATTTTATCCCTTCGCTTTTTTCATATCTTTCTATAGAATCAATTAAACCTATAACTCCTTCTTGGCAAAGGTCTTCCTTCTCCGTTAAAGAGATTCCATTTGATACGCAAAACGTTCTAGCAATGCATTCAACTAAATAATAATTATCTTCTACTAATTTATTTCTTTCTTCTATAGATAACATTTGACAATATCCTATTCACATACATCATAGACTACAAAGGAAGAGTATCATTTGTGGGTTGTTAATTCAAGCAAAAACCGCCGTTACGTTAAAACGATATTTTTGAACGCAACCACTCCATCATGGAGTCTATCCATGTCTTCTTTGGAAGAGGCTTTGGCTGTTCTGTAATAATTTTTCCATAAACAGGTAAGCCGAATCCGTAGTCGCTATCAAAACCAGTTTCTCCTAGATCAATGCATATCTTTTTAAGATGATCTACGACATCTGCTGGCCCATTGATGGGCGTTCTACGTCCAGGTTGGTTTCCTCTATGCTCAGATAGGATAAGGGCACAAATCCCGGCAATTTGAGGACATGCCATTGAAGTGCCGCTTAATGAGGCATATGTATTATCTGTAAAACTAGATGTTATATTAACTCCTGATGCTGCGAAATCTAATTCTTTCCCTTTATTGGAAAAATTAGCTCTCTGCTTTTTATTATCAACTGCCCCAATGGCAATACACTCATCCCATTTAGCGGGAACTCCAACATTATTGGCATTCTCGTTTCCAGATGCACATACAATTACAACGCCTTTCTTATAAGCAGCAATTACCGCCCTTCTAGTTTTCACAAATTGACCTTCAGCTCCTGCCGGGGCTCCAAGTGACATATTAATAACATGAGCTCCTTGAGAAACGCACCAATCAATGGCATGGGCAAGAGACTGATCGTCTCCAGATCCATCATCGCCTAAAGCTTTTGCGATTATTAATTCTGATTTCGGAGCAATACCTACAACTCCTTCATCATTTTCTTCTGCGGCAATTATTCCACATACATGGGTAGAGTGGCCCACAACTAAATCCTCGATTGGATCATTTGTAAAATTGGCACTTGCAACAATCATGTTATCTAAATCACGATGAACAGGAAGTCCAGTATCAATAATAGCAACCCGAATACCTTCCCCTCTCGTAATTTTCCATGATTCTGGAACATTATGAAGCTCTATTCCGTAGTTTTTTCTTTCAGAAATAGACATCATCATGAAATTGATGTCGAAGTGGGGTAAAAGTATGAGTTTATTTGTCATTGTCTCCCTCCAATTAAGGTATTATGCTTAATTTTCCGGGAAAAACGCATAAAATACCTTTTTTTTAATTAGAGGTAAAAATTTCTTCAATCATTTTAACTCCTCCTTAATCCCACCATTCGTTTATTATTCGATTTCATATCCATTAAGATCGTTTTTCTTTATGTATATGTTAATTGATCTGGATAATATGGAAGTGAAAGGAATAAAATATTTTCCTTTTCTCGACTTATTTTTATATCCGAAAACAATACCGTTTTCTTTAATTTCCAAAACAACAGCTTCTTCCGTATCCCATCCTTCTCTATCGAAAAGATTTACTTTGGTGCCAATTGGAATTTCATTAAATTTCATCTTTTTAATCCCACCATTCTTTTAAATGATCCCGTAACGTATCAAAAACAAAACGATAATCTTCCTTTTCTTTTTCTCCTGCTTTTTTAAAAACTATCTTCATTTCTTTACGACACTGTTCTTCGTCTTCTTCTGTTTTAATTCCAGATCGTTCAAAAACCAACTCTCTCAAGGTTGGGTTTTCTGTGGGTTTCGAACTCATCGTACTTTCCCCCCACTTTTCATTAACTTTTTTTTCTTCTTCAAACAAATAGTCATCCGCAATCAATCGGTCTAAGGCATCAAGAACTATTTTTATTCTATCTGCGTCTTTTTCACAATCGACATGGTATCCATCCCGTATAACAACCTCTAGCTGTTTTAATTTTCTCCTCATCAAATACAATAAACCACTATAATCAAAACTAGGATCATTCCAAACTGTCGGGCCATAATAAAACAGCTGAGAAAACCCATAAGGAATCCCATGTCGAATTTTATACCACAATTCAGAAAAAAAATGTTTTGTTTGCCAGAACATATCTATTACCCAATCCTTAATGCTTCCCATGTGCCCTTAATAAATCGTTTTCAACTTCTCCTAATTTGTCCCAATTCATATTTATCGTCCTTTCATAATGGCGGGGATGACGGGACTTGAACCCGCAAAATCTCCTGATCGACAATCAGGTGCCCTAGCCAATTGAGCTACATCCCCATATTTTTATTGCAAGAAAGGAGGGAAGTAACGATAGATATTCAGGACTTCCCTTTCTCGTAAACTTCATGTTTTGTGTCCCTTATAGTGGCAACCTAATCTTTCCTCAAATCAATAGAACCAAGATAAGATGGATACCATTCTTTCTTTTCTTTATCCCAATGAGCAAATAAACGACCACCTAGCAAAACTGCTCCAGCCTTTTCATGAATTTGATAGGGTGGATTCTCTTTTCCTCCCCTGGAGTTAACCTTCTTTCCATCGGCTCATTGTCATCCAAATCTGTTGCTTTTTTCATATTTTTTCCTTAATCATATAATGGTGGGCCAGTCGGGATTTGAACCCGAGACCTTTTGCTTATAAGGCAAATGCAATAACCAAACTATGCTACTGGCCCATTTTAATCAATTATTCTCCCATCAATTCTTCTTTAATCTCTTTTGCTTCCTGTCTCCATTTATCTATTCTTGCTTGGTCTCTTTTTTCTCCATCTTCTGACATTCCGACAAGTTCTATAGGCAGCTCTGGATTATCAAGTAACGCCCATTCTATACTATGAGTTTTAATATTTATTTTATCACCACTTGCTATTATTTGCGCTCCAATAATATTATAATATGGATTAGATTCATCTCGAACAAGTTGTTGCAGACATCCGTCAAAATATGCAGGGGAGCCATACACACATAAAATATCTTCATTTTCCATGCAAACAGGAAGATTACCTGTTGGATCTGCTTTTTGAAGTTCTTTTATCAGTTCTGCCGTAGTCATTGAAAACCTTCCTTATTGCCTTCCGTCTTTTTGCTTTTCTACTCTTAGAAATTCCATTTGTCTTCCCTTTCTAATATGGTGGAACCAGTGGGAATCGAACCCACGACCCTTTGGTTGCAAACCAAACGCTCTCCCATCTGAGCTATGGCCCCAAAAAATTCATTATCGTATCCTGTTTCCCCAAAGCAATAGAAAAATGAGCTCGATTTAAAATTTACTTTCCACATTATCCTTCCAATCCTGAACGCCTTCACCGTTTTCTTCAATCCAAGAAATAATAGATTCAATAGCTCCTGGATTTTCGGAAAGAAACTCTTCAACGGGAGTACCGTATGTAAATTGATGTCCTTGGTATCCCAATGCTTCTACAACCGTAGTCAGATTCTTTACTCCACGGTCTCCTTCCCAGTTACAAATTGTTTTCTTCTCAATAAATTTAGAAAGTAGGCATTCGAATCCTGCTTGTTCCTCTAGTTCATCTTCAATATCTCGCATTGGCATTGTATTTCTCCTTTTTATTTGGTGGCCGAAGTAGGATTTAAACCTACGACAACACGCTTATCAGGCGTGGACTCTATCAGGCTGAGCTATTCGGCCATAAACTAAAAAACCCCCGATCCTTTCGGATCGAGGGTCTGAAGTCCATTTACATTTTACTTAGGACATGACCTCCCGATCCGGAGCAGCATTCGCTGCATCAGCGGCTATGGCGTCAATAATGTCGGTATCAATGCGTCTGAACATGGTTCTTTCCTTTTTTGACGATCAATCTTAGGCGGTTTACTTAAGCGATCTCTCGTCTCACTAAGCATATCGGCTTATCCTCTAAAAACTTTAGTACAAAATGCGCTTTTCTCACTCAACGTCTGAATAATACATGACGGAGATTTCAATGTCAAGCGGAAAACCGCCGTTAAAAGAAATGTTTTCGGTGCTGGATTCGAACCAGCGTCCGGACGGATTCCGAGCCGTCCGCTCTACCGCTGAGCTAACCGAAAACATAATAAGTGGAGGTAATAGGATTCGAACCTATGGCATGTCGGATTAAGAGCCAACTGCTCTGCCGCTGAGCTATACCCCCATATCACAATACTCCTAACGCAAACCCTTCTTCGTTCCTTTCAATATTTGCGTCGAAAATGCCCCCTTTACATGTCTTCCCTGAAAAATAACCACATTTTTTCAGTATAGAAGCCATATGTGGAGAGGCAACAGCTACTCCGTGAACCAATTCTGGAGTAGGAGCGAATTGTACGATTTTACCTTTTGGCAAAGGCTGAGTCCATCCTGATTGATCGGCTACCAGCCCCGCTTTCTTACATGCCATCTTAACCATTCTCTCGGTACATTTGCTTTCTCCAAGAATAACTTCCCACGGTTTCGGTAATCGATTCCATACATTTGTATTCGGGTCAACATCGCCCCCAGATGAACGATGCCAGTAAGCCACATCGGCTGCCATCAGGCGCATAACCTTACCGGGACAAAACGTTACCAACATCTCGCTCATTCCCATATTATGAACCAAAGAGATCCAATTGGCTCTCGCCTTATTCCAGGCGCTGGCGGTCAAATTCCACGTCGAAGAGTCGTTCCCTCTTCGGACAATCATCGTTTTCAGGTCAATCTTGTCTCTCGACCACAAGTCTCTCAAGCAAATAGCCGTATCCTGAAGAATATTCATCCATTTACCCATCAGATCTCCCTTTTGTTTAGGGGAGAGTTTATTGAGGACGGCTTGGTCAGGATAAACCATGGCGATTGCTTGCCAGAATTTACTCTTCCGAGATTTTCTACATCGAGCCATCAACATTTCACAAATCTGATCATAAGGGCGGACTTGACTCTGATTCGTAAATGTCGAACGTAAATTACTTCTGGAAACAAAATAAGCAATGAAACAGGCAGCGTCGATATCGTTAGAAAACAAATCAAAGGGGATATCCGTAACCAAACCAGACTTTCCAATTTGAGTAAAACGCAACCTTTGAATATTATTTCTCAGTTTATCAAGTTTAATTTCCATTCTCGAAAACAAACGGAAAAGCTTATTATATCGACGACGGGAAATACGTTCTTTTCCGAATACTCTTTTACGCCCATCTTTATTAAGTCTATCATCCCTGAAGCTAGACTTTCCAGGAGATTTATGAATCAACCCACAAAGTGAATCCAATACTTCTGACATTTTATCAGGATTGTAATAATATTGTTCCTTCAAAGAAGAGATGCGTCCACAGATCTCTTTTGCAATCATGAAAGGATGCCGCATGGTATCATCGGGACGACGAAAATCTTGAAGCATCGAAGTATAACCGAAAAAAACATTCTCTAAAGATCTATTAGAGGCTTTTTCTAAAACCCTCCGATCTTTATCAGTGAAATTCGAATTCACTTTCAGAATCATTTCGGCCACATCTTCGGGACGAAGACGTTTCTGAATGGAATCGAACAAATCTTGAACCGTTATATTAGCCATTTCCCTTACCTTTCAAAACACCTTACTCTTTACCATGAACGATGTCAAGCGGAAAACCGCCGTTAATCAATCTTCTATAAAATTATCGGAGACTGTCTCAGGATGCCAAGCTCGTGCCGCACTTCCAGAATGCGTCTTTGGACATGCCTGAACGTTATGGTTCTTTCCCCCACAAAAAGAACAACCCATATGCATTCGGTTCACACTCCCAGAGTGTGTTTTAGAGCAATTCCTGATGGTATGATTACGACTACCACAAAAACTACAATACATGATACGGCCTCATTTCATCTGCACAGAATTGATTTGTTTCCCATTAATGAAAAAGACTTTCCCATTAGAATTAAAAAGCCTCATTGATGAATCAAACGGACAATTATCCAATTTTTTAACCTTATCGTTTTTTATGAAGATTTCAATTTCATCATCGCCAGTAACTAGAATACAAGGTCCACCTTCGACTTTCGTAAAATTGATTGACTCATATTGGACGTCTTCGACTTTCCTTACCGTATAGGATCGAAAGTTTTCTTCAAACACAATAATGAAGCGATGATAGGCTCCATCTTTTTCTGCTAAAACAACTAGTATATTACCTTGAGACTTTGCTTCAATCACACGATGGTTTTCAATTTCATCGATTTTGTCATTAAAAGCAGACCCGCTCTTATATGGGATGCAAAAATAGGGTTGTCCAAAAACATCACGATAAATAACGCCCTCAAACATTTGGGTTGAATTCTCGGTATAGCCACAAACCCTCTTCGTGGTATGCATGACTTCGGAGGCTCCCTTATGGAACCTTATCTCGAAAACACTATTTCCTCTGGCGACATATATCCGGCCATCTCGAACCATCATGTCTTCAGCTTCTGTAGAATCGATTTTTGTCGTTTCAAGAATTTCTTCAAATTCAACCATACCGTTTTTCATTTTACAAAGAAAGGGACGGCGACTAGGAGAATCAGCTATAAGAACCTTTTCGTAATCGTCCAAATTTGACACAATTGGAATTTCACGACGACTCGTGACATATAAATGCTTACGAGTCAAAGTGTAATTATCGCTTCCCTCATTATAGACATACAAAACGTTGTCTGGATATTTTCCGACGACCTGAGTCATGAATGTCTCGTTTCCGGTTATGACGACCACTAAATCGGCACCTGAAATCATTCCAATGCTGTCTGGTAAAGGTGGGGCAATACGTTCATTCCTTTTAAATATCGCCTCAAACCATTTCATGTGGGAGGGAGGGATAACCGACAATGGACGACACGCATTCGGCATTCTCGCCTTTGAATCAAGTACGGAAACACCATCTTCCATCCTTTGAGACCAATCCTTTTTATTATAATCCGGATGAGAACCCTTATATGGGTGAATCCCAATATAAATTTGGAATGCAACGACAGCAAAAGAAAACCAGTCGCTCGTGGTGGTAAATTGTTGGTTTTTCACCAACCGATCCCGAACAGACTCCATTAATGCCGTTGCTTTGAACGAAGGAGTCTGCCAGCTATCGACATCGATAAAATATGGAATTTTAAATGTTCTATCAAGAAGGAAGTTCATTTCATTCAAATCAACAATCAAGAATTTCTCCCGATGAATCTGCGAAACAGTTCCTTGCATGATCTTAATTATATCAACGGAGTCTTGTTCATCAAATCCGACTTTTGTGCGGAAATTCTTGGTGAATATCTTACATAACGGATGGGATTTATCAACAAACATAAACGAAAAGCCAATTGGCTTGCTAGACTTGGCATCAATGACAATTTCCCGAGGGGCAATAACGTTTGTTGGAGTTATTGCGGATAATTCTTGGATCTTTTTCGCCGGAATCATCTTATTTAAATCGTGATAAATCTTTATTCCCATTTGACCTTTACGCCAAACACTACCTTCCCCTCCAGCTCCCACATAATCACTATCAGAGAAGGTCACCTTTTTGTTTCCAACAATGACTGAAGGTTTTTTATTCGCTGGAGGCATCTTCTTCTCCCTTCGAAATCGGAATTTCGACTATCGAAGCAATAGCCAGATCGTCATAGTGGTCAATCCCTTCTTTTTTCTCCCATCGATGTAACCCGTTCATTACTCTTCCAATGAAATTACCCTTCATGCTTTTAGGATTGATCAATTTCTGTAACGCTTCTTCTGGAGGAAGAATCCTCTTTTCGTATTGCCCTTCGATAACTTGCTGGAAAGACTGAGCTCCGTCCGAAATAATTGAAAATTTCAACGCCCCGTTCTCAATCCCTCCCGAGAATGAACAAATTGCAAAAAAAGGTTCATCATATTTATATTTATTTTCATGAACAACTATCCCGTCTTTTTCTCCAATAATTATCCGTCTTACTATTTTCTTTTGCCCACCGAATTTCTGAGCATATAATTCATTACGTTTTTTATCTAAAGCATAAGACAGGTAATACGGAGCTCCCGACTCGAACTCGACGATTTCAATTATGGTATTTTTACTTCCATTATTAACAATAATTCCATCTCCCCAAACAACCCAAAGACACTGGTCACCGTATACTAAATTAATCAAAAGAGTGCAATCAATTGCAGGAATGGGTAGTCCCAATTGACGAAGTAAAATATCCATCTTTTGAAGAATAGAATTTCGCAAAGCATGATGGAGATTTTCGTCGATTTCTTTCAATGTTGGAACTATTTCTTTAATTGCCTGTTTCGCAATTAATGCGAGTAAACGGGCTCCGGTATCAACATTAATCGGTAGTCTAACTCCATTTTGAGTCATGGAGCTGGAACATCCATCAGCAACGATACCGTAATATAAAATCTCACCAGAGGGAGATTCAAACGATCCATGGATCGCAAAATCTTCACAGACCTTATGCGAAGATCCTATTTCAAAATGTGAATCGACGTTGAACATTTTATTCCTTTAATGGGAAAGGGCGGAGCTATGCCCCGCCCTTTCCACACATTGGGTGGTCTTAGAACGTTAAGACCTGAGAAGGGCCGCCGCTACCTAACGATTGGCTTTGAGACGAAATAGACTGCGAAGTGAACTTCGCCAGTTTCGCCAATGAGCTTTTCGTAGCGGAGCCGATGTCGATAAACGCATCCAACCCGGCTTCGTCCTTGAAGTTGTCAAGGTATCCTTGCAAAGTGGAACTACCATTGGTAATTCCGACCAGAACGACCAGGATTGATTCCAGTTTTTCGCTCTGACGCACTTGAGCCAGCAATTCCTTAATCTTATCTGCTCCGTATTTAGAACTGTTGTTGTCGCCATCCGTAATAACGAACACGATGGCGTTAACAGAGATGTCGTTATCGGCGAGGTCGATGCCATAGGTATTCGTTGCATCGATTGCGGTGTGAACACTATCGAACAGAGCTGTTCCGCCACCAGGATTAAGAATGCCATCGTACTCATCGGGATTGATTTCAGAAAGAAATCGGAAACCATGCAATTCGTGAACGTCTGTCTCGAAAGTGAC
>Ga0307377_10002020_pt1 | contig 24456 bp, 22 predicted proteins | sample TR3MG_FD_202535 | JGI IMG/M metagenome (GOLD analysis project Ga0307377, IMG submission 202535) | Soil microbial communities from Risofladan, Vaasa, Finland - TR-3 | ecosystem: Environmental > Terrestrial > Soil > Coastal area > Acid sulfate soil | place: Finland: Risofladan, Vaasa | collected...
TAACATTAAATATCTGCAGGGATTGGCAAGAACTTTCTAACGAGATTGTTAGAGTATATCAAGAACAAGCTTTAGTTGACCTTGATTATAAAGAAAAACCAATGAAATTTTCAGGGTTATTGCGGAAATTTAAGAAGAGAATAAGTGAGAAAAAAGAAGAAGATCTTGTAGTTCTTATATAATTTAATTTAAATCACTTTTTTTAACACCTTTAAAGGTTATTATTATCATCCTAAATAATATAGCATAGCAAAAAAGAATAAAATCTTTTAAGGAAACCCAGTAAAAGATTAGATTTCTTTTTTTAAAAATTTCTGATTAAATTAATCTAATAATATTTTTAAATAAATGATCGTTATGTACACTTAAATAGTTCGAGAATTTTCACTTGAGAGAAGTGGAAATTGGAAAATTTAAAAACTATGTCAAAAAACTTAAAATTTGTGAAAAAAAATGGAAAATAAAGATATGATATTAGGTATTTTATTGATCGCTGTAGTAGGATTGGGCGGAGGATTAGGTTTTGTTATCATTGCTGGACCTTCTCTCTTTGGACCTCCCGCTGAAGGACCAACTACCTTATTTGGACTTCCTGAGGATTGGTCAACGGCCCCAAATTCTTCCTATTTTATGTTTTATAATCAAACCGGCGCTTCAATACAAGTTACCTTAGAAGATATTTTAGATGGCATTGCTTTAGCACTTGAGGAACAGGAAGCAGGCGGTCCTATGATAAATGAATACAAAAAAGTTATCTATCCCTATACCTTTCTTGAGCCGAGTTCTGGGTTGTATATAACTGGTGTTGATTTGTTAGATATTTTAGAAGCTTATGATACCAACTATGGCTGGGATATCGAATTTGTTTCGGGTTATGGACATAAATTAAACATGACAACTGGAGATATCATCTCAAAAATGTATGAAGGAAATGAAGAATCTGTAATTATCGCAATAGCTGCAAATAAGCAATGGCTTGCAGCATCTCCTTTAGGTCCACATTGGGGTAATTTTACCTTGGTTGGAGAGTTGATGACGACTGCTATTTATGACCTTGAAAGTGTTACTATAGGAACTAATTGGAAGGTTGAAGTTGTTGTCAACGGAACTATAGAATTTGTTATAGATCCTTCAAATATGGCTCTTAATGGATATGATGACACTTATCATTATGACAGAGATGATTGGTGGAGCTTTAACCGACATTACTGGGGGCGTAATATATCAGAGATTATATCGCACACTTCAGCGGCAGGTTTGAATTACACAGCAAGATTATGGTCTGTTGATGGATACGCAAGCCCACGTCCTTTTGGTAGTAAAAAAGAGCTCCGTTTTAATAACACAGAAATAGAAAATGGCATAATTCCGCCCAGGGAAACTTGGGATTTAATTAATGATACGAGTGTGCCATTACCAGACACTAGCCTACTAATGTCGTTGGTGTATACAGATCAAGAGTTTGGTGAGTCTGGACAAGGTATAACTGACCCTGTATGGCCTTATCGAAGGATGTGTGGGTATCATAGAGGACCATTCTACCTTTTAGTACCCGACAGACCAAGAGATACATATCTGTCTCATGTCATTCAGATCGATATTACAACATATTTAGGTTCAATTCCGTCGGGGTTTGATCTTTAACGAATTTAATTAACTTCTTTATTTTTTTTTTATTTTATTTTATTAATTAAAATTTGAAAACTAGTCAAAATGGTAAATAATAAACGAATAAGTTTGACGTTAGGAATTCTATTATTTTTTACAATAACTATACTCGGAGCTCCAATAACTAAAGCTTTTTGGGGTTATGGTGACTGTGGAGACGGACATCCAATAACTACCATGAAGCCATTCTATGATAAAAATGCTGAGATTAATTTAGATGGTATCCCTTCAGAATCGTTTTGGGCTGATCCAAACAACATAAATGGTTCTTATACGGTTCCATTGGCTTCTGAATTTAATACCAGTTCATTCTTCGTAGTTTATATGAAACTGACATTTGTAATTAATGATGAGTATCTTTATGTTCTTTGTGAATGGTTCGATAATTCTACACGGCCATCTTTGGGAGGTAATAATTATGATGGTCTTTATTTTTGCTGGAATATAAATGTACCAAATTTTTCGGCATATTTTATAGATGGTATGGTCACTCAACCTATGGGAGGAGGAGATGTAGATAATTGGGATTGGACATGTTTATCTACTTCACCACCAAATGGTTCATCATATTATTGCCGAGATATGTGTTTTGGGACGACAGGATGGTATGATCCTAACTTGGAAATAGATCATGTAAAAATAGGCTATTCCTTTATTGAAAATAAATCATATACTCTGGAATTGCAGAGAAAGTTAGTGAATAATGATCCTTATGATGTACAATTTAGTGAGAAAAAGTTATATAAATTTAATATGGGTCTTATGAACGATAGTACGCATGAGGATCATGCTATTTCTTGGACATTTGCATTAGACCTTACAGAAGATGAGGATCAAAATCAAATAGATGGTTTTTTTGTCCCAATTCTATTTAGCATAACCTTTATAGCAGTTATTGTTATTATCCGAAAGAAAAAGTTAATTCATAATCATTAAAATTAATATATAAAGATGCAAAAAAGAAATTTTTATATTTTCGTTGGTTCAGTTGTAATAGGGATGTCGATATTCTGGTTATCTTTATATAGTTTTATTATTTTAGATGTTGATCCTCTCCAGAATATTAAAAATATAATTGGGGACGAAAATACTGTAGTGGTCACCATTAAAGGTAATGTAGTAGAAGAGTTTGAATTAACATTATCTGATATTAAATCTGACAAGTATTTGCAAATTGAAGATAGAGAATTTCATATTGTAAATGCAATCGGTAGAGAATATTATTTGACTTTTTCAGGTGTTTCATTGTGGAGCATTCTTGAAGTTGAAAATCTACTTAATTTAGACTCTAGTACTTTTCTTTTTATTGGGGGCGATGGATATTATGCTGAATCATCATTACTCATATCGTTAGCTGAAAGTAACCCCGAACAAGTTATCTTAGCTTACGAGCAAGACGGGCAACCCTTATTTTATGATGGTCCGGTAAGGTCTGTAGTTGATCATGAAATAATACCTGATAAAGCTAACACTCATTATGCGGTTCAAAACTTAAAAACTATTGTAATAGAATAAGGAGACTTTAGAGATGGAAGAGGAGCAAGACAATGATAAATATCGGAAAACTGGTGTTGGATTATACGCTAATACTAAATTGACTAATTTGGACCTTATCTATTCAAGTATCATAGGAATTCTTGGAGGGATAATATCAAGTTTTATTCCTTTTAGTATTTTAATTAAAGTATGGTACCCCTTAACAGGAGGAACACAGTTAGTTAGTGGGCATCATGTTATCTGGGCTTCAATAATTTATGGGTTGACAAAGAAAAAACAAAATATAATCATTACCATGTTTTCAAAAGGACTATTGGAATTCCTTTTTGGAGATCCGTGGGGATTGTTAATTATTTTTGTAAATGTTACCGAAGCACTATGCTTAGCGGGTGGGTTCTATTTAATGGAAAAAATTGGAGAAGGAGAGACTAAGTTAGGATGGGGGATTGCAGGTGGATTAGGAAACTTTTTCCAAGCTCCTTTTTTTTGGATTATAAATCAAAGATGGTATCTGCATTGGACTCTATGGGTTTTAGCGTTTATTTTTGCTTTTATATCTGGTGTGTTGATTGTTGGTTTATTAGGGAGAACTGTAAAAAATAGTTTAATTAAAGCAGGTGTTCCAACTACTTTTTAAAGGAGTGAATAAAATCACCAATACAGATTTGGCTTTATCTTTTGAGGATTTCTCGTTTATCTATGGTGAAGATAAAGACAATTTACCTGCAGTAAAAAACATAAATTTCAGTCTTAATCAAGGAGAAGTTTTAATTTTAGCGGGACCTAGTGGTAGTGGGAAATCCACCCTATCATATGCCATGAACGGGATAATTCCTTGGAGATTAAAGGGTTTTATGAAGGGTGATGTTAAAATTTATGGAAAAAGTATTTGGAATTACAATTTTACTGAATTATGCAAATTAGTTGGCTTAGTGAAACAGAATCCGTTGGAGCAAATGACTACTTTTACAGTAAATGATGAACTTGCCTTTGGACTTGAAAATTTAAAGTTAGATAAAGATATAATAGAGAAAAGGGTGAGAGAAATATCTGAATTTATGGGTATTTCTCATATTTTAAATAGAGATATAGAACAACTAAGTGGAGGCCAACAACAACTTACAGTATTAAGTTCTTTTCTCATAATGGACCCTAAAATCTTAATTTTAGATGAACCTATAGCATTTCTGGACCAACAATCTGAAAGTATGCTGCTAACTCAATTAAAAAAATTAAAAGAATCTAAAGCTTTTAAAACAACCTTGATAATAATTGAGCACCGTTTATCAAGAGTAATGGATATAGCTGATAAGATTATTGTTCTGGATGATAATGGCGAAATTCACCTTAATGGTAAATTATCCGAAATTTTAATTAATAATTTTACACCATTAAAGTCCAGTAATGTTAGAGTACCATGGATCATCGATTTATTTAATGACTTTAAAAAGATATCCTTAGATTATAGAAATGCCAAAAATCCTATTAATTTCAATGAGCTAATAGAAATACAGCAAAAATTATCAAAAGAAAACCTTCTAAAATTACGGGGTCTACTCCTTGAAAAAGAGATAATGCCAAAGGCTTTTGAGAAATTTCAATCCTTTGAAGATATAATTGAGTTTCAAGATTTATATATTGAATCTTTAAAAGATAAACATGATAATAGGGAAGAACAAACAGTTAATGAAGAGGGCAATATACTTGAAACCAAAAATGTAGATTTTATTTACCCAAATAGCGGAATTAAAGCAATTAACAATCTTTCCATAAACATTCAAAAAGGAGACTTTATTGGTCTAATCGGACCGAACGGATCTGGGAAAACTACACTACTTTATTTATTAGCTAATTTGTATGAGCCTACAAGCGGAACTATCCATTATAATCACCACAATATTAGAGATATTAGGTCATTTGAATACGCAAAAAATATCGGTTTTATCTTTCAAAACCCTGAAAATATGATATTTAATTCAACTATTAAGGATGAGATTCTTTATGGCCCAAAAAATTTTGGTATACTCGAGAATATCCCTGAGGATTACCTGAAAAAATTAATACGTGTTATTGGGAAGGAAAAATCGTCAAAAAATCCTTTTAAACTTAGTTGGGGGCAGAAAAGAAGATTGAACCTAAGTTCAATATTTGTTTATAATCCTCAAATAATTCTATTAGACGAACCTTTTATTGGGCAAGATCAAAGAACTATAGATTCACTAGTAGAAACTTTATATCTTGAAAATAAGAGAGGTAAGACAATAATAATTTCATCTCATGATTATCATCTTCTGTTAAAATATACTAAACGGATTTTAGAGCTTAATAAAGACGGTACAGTGAGAGATTTTGATAATAAAGATAACTATTTTAGTAAACATAAAAATTTAGGGCCTACTCTTCTCTTAAATTCAATAGATAAAATTATAAGCGAATGTGGTTAAAAGTGAGCAATAAGAATAAGCTTTTGGATAATAAGCAATATATATTTGCGTATATCACAGGGACTTCACTAATGCATAAATTAAATCCAATTTCCAAGTTAATCTTTCTTGCTCTTCTAACAGTCTTTACATTTTTAATGCGTAGTTTAATTTTATTGATGTGTCTTTCGATAATTATTATCTTTATGATGCTATTAAGTCAAATTTCCTTTAATATGCTTTTAAGAAAGCTAAAAATTCTTTTCTTCATTTTAATCATTAGTCTAATTCTTAATTTATTTTTTAATGCAATTCCTAACGAAGAAGAAATTATTTTATTCTATTTATTTAACCTAAAATTCTTGCCAATCAGAAAATTAGCATTATATTATGGATTACGGGCATTTTTCATATTATTTACATTATATACTTCAGCAATATTATTTACTAATACAACCTCTACGAAAGATTTTGTATATTCTCTAATACGTCTTAAAATTCCGTATAAGTTTTGTTTCGCTTTTATGGTGGGAGTCAAATATATTCCTACTATAGAACAAGAGGCAAAAACCATAGCCCTTGCTCAAAAAGCAAGAGGATTCAGTTTGGATCGAATTAAAACCTTTCGAAAAGCTTATGCGTTTATATCTGAGAGATTAATTGGTATACTTGTGTCAATTTTAAGAAAAGGACATACAACATCTCTTTCAATGGAAAACAGATGTTTTGGGATATACAAAACAAGGACAAACATGATCGTTATTAGGTTTCGTGCAAGAGATTTCATATTTATTTATATTTGTCTTTCCTTATTCATTTTAGGAACATTATATATATTTGGAGTTTTGCCATTTCCCCAACCTCCATCTTTATATAGCATTTACTTAAATCTTTTTTGAACCTATAGACCATTTTTTTAAGTAACTCCAATTTATTCTAATTTTTGGAGTCCTAATTCCAAGCTTGTTTTTATACTTTTTCTCCCATATACCTATTAAAAACAATAATATTGAACAAACAATCATAAGAATTGGTCCAATTCCTGGAAAAACTAATCCAAAATTAGACATCAAACTGTTCGGATCTAGGAACCCGGAAAGAAATGGAATAACGCTAATGAAAACTAACATAATTGTTGGATATAGTAGCTTCAATATTGCTGAAAATCTTAAGCTGATGAAATTTAGTTGAGAGTTAACGATAGTTGCGATAAAGAAGATAGTGGTTAAGGATGAAGCAAACTCGCCAAAATATAACTTCCATGTATATAAATTGTTAAATATATAAATGTGGTTAAAAATTACGTCGCCACTCTCGTAACCTATCCATGGCATTATAAGTGAAATGTAATAAATTAAATCAACTATAAATATTAATGTAATTTCGATGAAAACATTATGTTTCATCCTAATTCTATCTTCAAAATTCATTTCAGGTATTTTATAATACTTCCTTCGAATTAAAATTACTAGCGGAATAATAATGATAATTGAAATGATTATAATGAAAGGGATCGTTAAATTACTCTTCATTATACCAGCTGAGAAAATATTTGATGAAAACCATACATTACTCATATTTTTTAAGTTGACTGTAATATAATAATCAAGATTAGAATTAAGAATTGTTGGACTTAGTTCTCCTTCCCAATTCATCTCATCAACTCTATCAAGACTAACATATTCCCATGTAGATCCAAGGATATCAGTATATTTATATACCATATGAATTGACTCAATTTCATCAGTTGAGTTTACTCGTAAAGCGATATGCAGATTATCTCCGCGAATATCTTGGGTCTTGGATACGCTAGTTATATTTATTTGAGGGGGAATGGAACCATTGTTAAGAACATAATCAATAAAAAATTTAGAGGAACCCTCAAATCCGGGAAAGCCATGATGATCGTTAGAGAAAATTTGAAGAAATTTAGCAGCATGTTGAACCGCATCATAGGTACCTTTTATTGAACTATAGTCAAAAAAATCGTCATTAGTTCCTATTTGCCACATTATTGGAGGAAGTTTGGGAGATCTTAAATAATAAATTGGGTCAAATCTCAAGAGTTGGTTCGTTAAATAAGAATCAGGAATTTCCATGGCATTTTTCCCCAATATCCAGAAAATTAATTGTTCGGGATGGAGTAAATTTTTAGCGATATCTCCTATTGCTATATAAGCTGAAACACCCGCAATTCTCTCTCCTAAAATACCTGCTAGCCACATAGCATTTAATCCACCATAAGATTTACCTGTTACCATTAATTGAGAATTATTAACAAACGGAAGAGTTTCGAGCACTCTCAATCCTTGAATCGCCCCACATAGCGTTAAGTAAAAATGAGCTGATTCATTATATGCTCCCTCATAATATAAATTTCCTGGCTCTGGTTCTGCTCCTTCTGATTTACCGTGACCTGGATGTGAATGGCATAAGACTATAAAACCTTTCTCTAAATATGGTATAGCTAGATCAAACGCATCTTCTATTTTTCCATTTAATCCATGCATACATAATGCTCCCGGATTACTGCTCTTGATAATTTCCGGATAGAGTACAACACCATATAATGTAAGGTTCTGTGGTTGTGCTCCAACCCAATTGGGCGAATTAAAATAAATATCTTGAGCTTTCAATTCATACATTTTATTCGAAAATGAGATAGTGTGCTCTATGGTGTGATTATCTCCATAAACTATATTTAACGGTGTGCTATTTACTCTTTCAATTTCATTCTCCCAAAAATCTAAGATATCAAAGTTATCTCCATTAGCAGACACAGAGTATAAAGAGGAATTCTTGCTATTAATAGGTGCTAAAAAATCTAACATTAATGGAATTAGTAGAATCGAAATTAGGATAGTAAATCCAAAAATAATTCTATTCTTTTTGTTCTTTTTTAGGATAGATTTTAAAAGCATTATTAAGTTAAAATGAAATCCTTACTTATTAAAAAATTCTTCTAATCTTTATTAAACCCTATTACTTTCATAGTTTAATTTTTTAGATATGTAATATTATTAAAAACATGCTTAATGCATCTGAAATTGTGAAAGAGATACAAAAAAGATATAAGATAATTGGGAGAACAGAAGAGTTAGAGAAAATCGTTTTAGCACATTCAGTAGGCAAAAATTTATTATTAGAAGGTTCGGTTGGAACTGGGAAAACAACCCTTGCGAAAGCGATTGCTTCATTTTACGATGCGGAATTTACTAGAATTGATTGTTCTGAAGAAACGCTCCCTCATAATTTAGTCGGTTATTTTGACCCCCCATTAGTGATATCAAAAGGTTATCAAGAAGATTCATATATCTACGGTCCGCTCGCTTCTTCTATGCTAAAAGGAGGCTGTCTTTTCATAAACGAAATTAACAGGATGCCTGAATCTTCCCAAAATTCACTGTTAACATCTTTGGACGAAGGTATATTAGAAATTCCTAAATTAAAGACTGTTAAGGCTCATAAGAAGTTCTTTACCATCGCTACTCAGAATCCAGCAGCCCATGTAGGCGTAACTGTTATTGGAGAAGCTTTAAAGGATAGATTTATCTGGATTAATTTAGATTTTCAACCACCCGAAGAAGAAATACTTATTATCAAACAAGAAGCTAATTTAGATAATTCTGATGGAGAAAAAATTGCTCAAATCTCTCAACAGATCGTAAATCATTCAAGAAATAACACATCAATAAGAAGAGGAAGTTCAATAAGGGGAGCGATTGACTTAGCGCAATTAATTTCTAATACTGAAAACATCAATAGCACAAAGAATTGGGTTAATACCGCTGTTATGGCTTTATATAACAAGATTGAGCTCGAGGATGGTGTTACTAGCTCAAAAGAGGAGATAATCGCTGACATCGTGTTATCGGTTCTAAATAAATCGGATTTTCAATAATCGATGATTTCTCTGCGGAGAATTCCGAGGAGATTGAGAATAAAAGACTTCATGTAAGACTTATAGAAAGGATTCCAGATGAAAAAATTCTTAGATATGAAATAATCCGAAAAAAGAAGAAAAAACCAGATTATTATCAACATTTAGCAAATTCATTAGATTATAAGCAGATTAAAGAATTAACCTACTTATCTATTCAACATAAAAACCTCGAAGCAATATTAGGGCTACTCAAATCAAATGTGTATGCTGCAACCAACGCTTTAGATTGCGAGGAAGGAGTTAAATTCTTTTCAGAAAAAGCTAAAAATTCTGAAACCTCGATGGCGGAAGTTTACTTCTTTATACGGCGACCAATTTCAGAAAAATATAGGCAGGTTTTTAGACGACTAGCAAGACAGAGTATATTAAAAACCTCGTTAAAAATAACTAGTAAGGGAATTAGAGGAAATTTTAAAAAAGTTACTCCTTCTTATAAGATAGGGACTCCAGAGTTTGACCTAGACGAAACAATTCAACATAATCCATTAAATATCTATAAGAATATTCTTACTTACAAAGACATATTCGGAATACAAAGAAAAAAACAAAAGAGAAAAATTGTAATGATCTTAGATACAAGTGGGAGTATGTATGGGAAGCTTCTACTTAATGCGGCTCTTACTACATCTGTGCTGGCTTATAATATGGAAAAAGAAAGCTATGGGATAGTTCTTTTCAATTCCACAGCTATGGTTCTTAAAAAAATAGATGAGAAGAAGCCGGTTATAACAATCATAGATGAAATCCTTGATTCGGAGGCAGTTGGTTTTACCAATATTAATATTGGTTTAGAAAAAGGATTAAAAGAATTAAACAAGATTAAGGAAAAAACAAGACATAAATTTGGGATTTTAATCACCGATGGAAATTATAACCGAGGCGAGGATCCTATTGAATTAGCGAAAAAATACCCTAAATTACATGTAATCGGAATACCCGCTGATAATGACCCTGAAAGAGGAATTGACACCTGTCGAGAGATAGCTCGAGTTGGACAGGGTAAATTTTTTGCCGTTAATGATTACAAAGAGATTCCTCGGGCATTAATAGAATTGTTATCTCAGGTTTAATAAAAAAATAGTCGTGCTTTAGTTACTAGAATTAAGGTAATTGTTAGCTAATTTCTTAAAAATTCTTCTCAGTGTTTCAGAAAGAGCAGATTTTGAAATGTTTAAATCTTTAGCAAATTCGCTTAATGAAATACTTCTTGGAATGTTAAAATATCCATTTTGATCTGCAAGATTTACTATTTCATTTTGTCTTTTCGTGAGGAGAGTCGATTTATAGTAATATCCTATGCGCTCGATTTTCGCTTTTATGTCTTTCTTTTCTAACTGTGTTAAGAATCTATCTACTTTTGAACGGTTAGTTATAGCTTCCATCCGTATTTTCCCATCTTTTACTAGTACTGGATATGAGATTAAAAGTTCAGTTTTAACTAAGATATTTAATATCCATGGGTCTACTTCTTTTACATTCAATATTACAAGATCTTCACCTTCAAATAAGATTTGTGAAGATTTTTTAGCTAAACTATCTTTAAAATCAGAAATAAATTGCTTTACAGATGAACCCCTTATTTGGAACGAAGTAATCCCTGAATTTTCTTCAATTAGAAAGTTAGAAAGAATATGGAAATTCAATTCGGGATATTTATTATTGAATGTTGCTAACCATTTATCTTGTGGTATATCTATGCTAAGTTTAATTTGTACGATATCTTGAGACATAATAGAAAAAATTATGCAATTCAAAAAAACTTTACCCGTAAAGGAAACAGAAATTCTCCTAATAATAGGTTTTAGTTTTGAAATTAAGCTTCCTTCAACAAGATGATAAAATTGCTACCCTGTGAATAATCCCCCACTACTCTATTTTCGACCCACACCTGCCCACCGTAGCTATTGATTATGGTTTTCACCAACGACAACCCTATACCCATTCCACCTGTGCTCCTGTCATTTTTATAATTCCGTTCAAAAATAGGTTTTTTACTACCGTCGATTATCCCTAAACCATTATCTTTAAATTCGATCTTTACAAAGTTTTTGCCTTCATGATAAACCTTAGATAAAAATATCCATAATCTTATTTTTTCGCTGTCGTTATGAATAACTCCGTTTACTAATAGGTTTTCGAAGGCATCAATTAGAAGTTCACCTCCCACAACATTGGTCATTTCTTGAACAGCTTTAAAACTTATTTCTGTTTCCCTTTCATGAAATCTTGAGCGAAAGTCTTCAATTGTCTTGTCGAGTACTTTTTTTGCATCTATGGATTTTACACTCATTTCTCCTTCTTCTATCTCTGAGAGTTTCCGTACATTTGAAACCAGAGATGCTCCTCTTTCTAATTGCTGCCTGATTATCTCTATCATTTCTCTTTCTTTCGCTGATAAATCATAATCCTCTTTCCAAATTTTCATTAATTGAACTGATGCATTAATGTTATTAAAAATATTGCTCACATCGTGCGCTAGCAAATCCTTATAGAAGTCTGCTTTATCATACGCTTTTCTGTATCGTTCTTCAGATTCTATTAATTCATGTTCAGCTTTCTTATGTTTTGTAATATCAATCGCAGCCCCTTCAATACGATTTTCTTTTTCAAACATTCGAGCTGAAATACTTAACCAAATTGGTGTACCATCTTTTTTGGTGACCAATATCTCATATCCCCTAACTTCTTTATTAGCACGAATTGCTTCTAACATTTCAACCCGTTGATAAGGATCAACATAATGTTCAGTGGCAATATAATCCGCTAAACACTCTTCTCGAGTGTTATACCCAAATAATTTAGCAAAAGTTTCATTGCATTCTATAAATTTCCCATCACTAATGCGTGACCAGTATAATCCTACTTGAGCATTATTGAAAAGGTATTTATATTTTTCTTCAGATTCTATTAACTTATCCTCTGCTTTCCTTAAATCAGTAATATTAGTCATTACGCCATTATAGCTTATTATCTCTCCTATATCGTTTTTAATCGGAACACCATGATCTCTTATATAAATCTCTTTACCCGTATCTTTATGTTTTACTCTATAATTGAGAATGAATTCCTTCCTATTATTTATGGCTTCTTTATACGCTTTACTAGTTTCCTTATAATCATCAGGATGAATTGCTTCAAAAAAGAGTTTAGGATTTTTAAAATAAGTTTCAACAGGTATACCTGTCCAATCTTCCCATCTGTTTGATAGAAATAAAGTACTACTAGTTTCATCAGGTAATGATGAATATATTGTATCCGGTATATTTTCAATGAGTGTTCGATATTTCTCTTCAGATTCTTTTAGTTTTTGTTCTGCTACTATTTTTTCTGTAATGTCTTCAGTTATAACCAAATCTGCTGTTCTCCCCCTATAATTAATAGTCTTAGAAAAATTATCAATCCAAGCAACCTCACCCGATTTTTTTATTATTCGATATTTATAGCGGTTTATGACATCAGGTTCCCCTTCTTGTTTTTTTCTAGATTGCTCTAAAACAAGCTCTCGATCCTCCGGATGAATTATTTTTGCATACTCATAAGGTTTGAAGTTTTTAATATCCTCTCTACTATATCCACTTACATCATTTGTTCGCTGATTCATATACTTAAATAAGCCATCCTGTATGATATAAATGCTCATAAAAGATTGCTCAGTTATATCTCTGAATTTTTCTTCAGATTCTTTTAATTCTATTTCAGCTTGCTTACGCTCGGTAATATCTTTGAAAAAACAATGCGATTGTTTAAACTTCCCATTTTTATCGTATTCTATTCTTCCATCTAGCCAAATAATTCTATGAATCCCATTCTTTTTGACGATTTCGTATTCTACATCCTGAATAAAACCTACCTCTTTAAAATGAGAAAATCTAGATTTTAACAGCTCTTTACTTTCGAGAATAAGAAACTCACAAAAACACATCCCTATAACTTCTTCTTTGTCATATCCAAACAAGTCAAGCCACGCTTGATTTACATCTATAATCTCAATATTTTCATCCAGAGATTGATAAGGGAGTGGAGCATATTGATAAAATAATTTGTATCTTTTTTCTAACTCTCTTAACTCTCGTTCTTTATCATTATTTTTCTCCATTACTTCAAACACCTTTGTAAATTACTCTATTATTGCTTTATTGATTAGATTTATTAGATCTTCAATTTTGAATGGTTTACTAAGAAATGCTGTAGCCCCCATTGAAATAGAAAGTTCTTTCATCATAGTATCAGCACTAGCAAAGATGATTTTCGTGTTCCTGTCAATCATCAATATCTCGTTCATTGCGTCAAGTCCATTCATTACTGGCATTCGGTGGTCCATGATAATTACTTTAGGTTTTTCTGATTGGTTTCTATAATTTTCAACTGCTTCCTTACCATTGATAGAGATTTCCACTGAATAATCCCCTATTTCTGCTAATAATAGTTTATAGAGTTTTAGTGTAGTGCGGTCGTCGTCAACAACCAGAATTTTAGCGATAATAGATCACCTTATGTAAAGGTATAATATTAGAATTTGTATTTATGTATATCACAAAAACAGCATGTAAAGGTGTAAATGAAAGATCAAAGGATATTATAAAGGTAATCCAATTAAAAAGTAAAAATGAAAAATAAAATAAAATAAAATTAATTAATTAGATTTAGCAATTTCTCTGCCAAATTCTACGCATTTTTCCAAACTTTCATCATCGGGGTTCCATAAAGCGCGTATACCGTCATTAATTACAGAAAAACCGCTCTTTTCTAAGTGTTCCTTTATAACCTTTATTGATTCTCCACTCCATCCATAACAACCGAATGATGATGCTTTCTTGTTTTTAAAACGCATTCCTTTAATCATCTCCAAAATTTCGGCAACACCAGATAGAATTCCTCCACCAATAGTAGGCGATCCTACAAGAATAATCCTAGATTTAAAAATCTCTGTAATTAGGTCGTTTTTATCGGTTTTTGCAATATTGTACAATTTAACATTAACTTTCTTATCAATTTCACGAATTCCTTTTGTAATTGCTTCAGCCATTCTTTTTGTTCCATCCCACATTGTATCATATAATATTGTAATTTGGTTTTCTTGGTAATCATTGGCCCAAGTTAAATATTTTTCTACGATTTGAGTTGGATTGTCTCTCCAAATAACTCCATGGCTAGTAGCAATAATATCTATTGGAATGTTTAGAGCTAATACTTCCTTGATTTTCTTATCCACGAACGCACTAAATGGTGTTAAGATATTAGCGTAATATTTCATACATTCCGTAAATAGCTCATTTTGATCAACGAGATCGTTATACATATATTCCGTGGCGTAATGTTGACCAAACGCATCGTTACTGAACAATATATTGTCTCCCGTTAGATAACATGCCATACTATCAGGCCAATGAAGCATTCTCATTTCTACAAAGATTAATTGTTTACTATTTCCTAGATCTAACGTATCCCCCGTTTTTACTACTTGAAAATTCCAATCTTTATGATAGTGGCCTTTTAACGACTTAACACCATTAGCTGTACAGTAAATTGGAGTGTTTGGTATGCTTTTCATTAGTTCAGGAAGTGCTCCGCTATGATCAATTTCAGCGTGATTAGCTATAACATAGTCAATCTTATCTAAGTCAATTTCTTTTGAGAGATTTTCGACAAATTCTTTTGAAAAAGGCATCCATACGGTGTCAATAAGGACAATTTTCTCTTCTCTAATTAGGTAAGAATTGTATGTGGAACCACGATATGTGGAATATTCATTTCCATGAAATTTTTTAAGTTCCCAATCTGTTTTTCCTACCCAATATACATTATTTTTTATTTTAAAAGTCAATTTTCTCATTCAAATTTATTTTTATATTAGGATAAGTAAAGTGGAGTTTGGTACTATAAAAACAATTTTTCATTAAATTATAAGAAATCTTTGATAGAGACATTATTAAAATTTCTTTCTTGAAAGATAATCTGCGAGAAAAAGAGGCTCTGGTTGTTTGTGATCTTTGGTTGTTTTTAGCGCGATTTCTACTGCTACATCTAAAGTAATTTTATAACCTACGCTAATGAACATAGGTTTCACAATATCGTTTAAACAAACAGCGTATCCCAGAAGTTCTTGATTTACTACCATTGAATTTTGTGGATCTTCAGCCCAAATCGGTTTTTTATTCCCTTTTTTTCTTACTAATGTTTTCCATTCTGAAAACCCTATAAATGGATTTTTAGCTACACCAAAAGTAGGAATATTTAAAATTAAACCCAACTGAACAGCTTCTCCAAATCGTTTAGGATGGATTATACCATGACCATCGCACATGATTATATCTGGTGTTTCTGGAAGTTTTTCTATAGCTTTCGTAAGCAAATTACACTCTCTAAAACCTAAAAAACCAGGTTTATAAGGAGATGTAATAATCCCTTTAGCAAAAGAATGATAATCCATCTTATTAAAGTGAAGATTCCATAGAACGGCACAAGCTACACCCCATTCTTTATTATTTTCATTATAATAAGATATATCTACGCCCACTACCCATTTAATCTCTCTACTATCTGTTATTTTTGCAATTTCTTGTTCTTGATTTTTTAATTTTTGACTGTATTTCTCTTGAATTGATTCTGCTTCCTCTAAAGACAAACCTGTTTTTAATAACTCATGTTGCATTGATAATCATTATATTTTTTCTTATATATAATATTGTTAAACAATACCTATTTGAAATAAAATGCTACATAATATCTCAGAACTTGTAAATAAGAGAATGAAGTATTTAGAAAAAATCGACGCCGAAGATAGAGTTAATGGAACGCCTAGAATGGAAAGACTTCGTCAAATCCCTCCTGAAACGGGTAAATTCCTTTCAATCTTAGCCGCTGGTGTACCTGATGGAGATTTTTTAGAAATTGGAACTAGTGGAGGTTATTCTACTATGTGGATCGCACTCGTATGTATAGAAAGAGGTATCAAATTAAAAACATTTGAAATTTTAGAAGAAAAGATAAAACTTGCAAAAGAGACATTTCGAGAGAGCAAAATGGCAAATTATGTTGAATTAGTGGAGGGAGATGCCCGCGATTATTTAAAGGAAGAAAAAAGTATATCATTTTGCTTTCTAGATGCTGAAAAAGAAATATATGAAGATTGCTATGATTTAATCATCCCAAATATGGTAAAAGGAGGATTATTAGTAGCTGACAACGCAATCAATCAATATGATGTAATAAAACCAATGATCGATAAAGCATTATCAGATGAACGCGTCGATGCTTTAGTGGTTCCAATTGGAAAGGGCGAATTATTATGCAGAAAAATATGATTACTCCCTTTTAGAGAGCGAGATTCCTAATTTTTACGCGATACTTTTCAATTATAAACAGATTAATTGTTTTTTTTATAATTCTAATAGGAATCACTAATAAGAGGAAATTTATACTTTTATTCTATGGATTATGTGAAGATTAATAAGAAAAGAGTTTTCATAACTAACGGTAATTTATTTTTAGATAATTATAATATTAATGAAATTCGCGATATTAAAAAACTGAAAAGTTATCCCAATCTTAAGGGGCTTTTTTTAGAGAATAATAAACTTACTAAAATTGAAGGGTTAGATCATCTTGTTAACCTGAATAAGCTTCATTTAGAAGGGAACTCTATAAACTGATATTAGTGGATTAGATTCACTTAGTAACTTGGAAGAATTACAGTTAGGAGAGAATCAAATTTCTAAAATTTCTAATTTAAATCATCTTCAAAACTTAAAAGCGCTAGTCCTAAAAAATAATCAGTTAAGAGAAATTGACGGATTAACAAAACTTGTCAACCTTAAGAGCCTGGACTTAAGCGATAATCAAATAGAAGTACTTGACGGCATAGAAAACTTAAAAAACCTCGAATATTTAAATCTCTCAAATAATAATATCATAGATACTAAAAACCTTACTAATTTAACCAATCTCCAGACCTTGAAACTCAATGGTAATCCCGTAAAGATTTCTAGCGATTAAAATAACAGTCAAGTCCAATTTAATTCAGGTTTTATGAACACATGATCAATACAATTCTTCTCGTTATTCTCTTTTAACCGGATAAAAAAAAGTTACCACTTTTTCTAAACGCAATTATTTAAACCCAATAATTTTATTAATATTAATTAGTAACTAAAATCCAAAATTCGAGAATATAATGGCTATAGACAATATAGGTAGATATAGATCTTGAAAGAAAAAAAATTAATAAAAAAATCAATTAACATAAAAAGAGAAGGTATTTTTAATAAGCATCCCTGTTCTTTCTGTTGTTTACTTATTGGATTATTCTCATTTACATTGGCATTTTTAGTTTCAGAACATACACCATCATATTTAAATGTATTATCCCTAACCATTGGAGTATATTCATCAATCGCTTTACTACTTTTTTATGCTGAATACAAGTGGTATAAAAAAGATATGAGTAAAACTGTTACAGTAGAGGAATTTGGCGGAGTTATGATTACTGAAAGCGTGAAAGGTGGAAAAAACTTCATAGTAATTCTACTGTTGTGTAATATTGGCTTTTGGATATATGTATCTATAGCTGTAATTATTGGTTTAGGAAGATTCAATGAATTATTGATGGTATTAATTATATGGATAATTGTCGGTCCTTTTACCTTCTATGTATACAGAAAGTTCTTAAAAGGTACTTCAGAATTAAGGAAATTTATCATAAACGAAAAATTTATTCAAATAATAGTACCGCCTAGACCATTATTTCACGTAAATTGGATTGAAATTGATAAAATTGAACTAACTTTACAACCCTATATGAAATATCCTGATATTCGTATGGCAAATTCCACTATACCTACTAGGAAATATATTTTTATAAATGAGCTAAAATTTATTGGTAAGAATTACAATCAAACTTATCAGATTTTAGGGGGAAGAGATTTTAATATTAAGCTTACTGAAATTTTTAATCTTGTAGAAAAATATGCAATTAAACTAAATAAGGAGTTTATTAAATCTGATAAAAAATAGACTCTGAAGAAAAATTATTTAGAAGGAAAATGAAATCTAAAACCATTTTTTTAAAGAAAAAATAGAAGTTAGCTTCTATCCAGAACCAGTGGATAGATCTGTTTTTCAATTTTTCCCCTCATCAGTCGATCCCGTTGTTTCAAAATATCCTTTTTATAATAAAAAATGGGGAATAACCAAAGAAATGAACCAGCTATCCACACAAAAAGTATTAGAAACACTGCATTTTGGATAAACAAGCCTTCTTGGTAGATAATAATGGAAAGAAGAAAGTTCCCACAAATTCCTCCTAAATTCACCATTAAACCATTCAAAGCATTAGCAGTACTACGGGTTTCTGGAAGACATACTTCGGAATACACGGCGAATTGGGTTCCTGTAGTAAAAGAGGTAAAGAAATATCCTATGAATCCAAATGGAAGAGTAAAAACCAAGATCGGGAATGGAAAAACATAAAAAATTAATAAGGACAGCGATCCTCCTAATACGCCTATCATAGCAACCAGAAAGCGTAATCGGTGTTTTCCGTTTTGAAATAGACGATCGTTTATTTTTCCTCCGATAATTGCTCCTGGAAGGGCGGCAATACCAATTATCAGATAAATAATTATCGCCAGATCTGGATTCCCTAAGTTAGAACTTAAGATATAGATCCCCCAATTTCCAAGGATGGAGGTGACAAGTCCGCAGGTAAGCACAAAAAATAGAATGCTCATAACTGATCTCATTTTAAATAAAAGAATAAGATCTTGACGAGATAACTTGTAATTATAGTTATTGGGGTTTAGGTGATCTCCTCTATCTATTGTGTTATGCCCTAAATCCAACGCTTTTATAAAATACATGATGATTAGTGAGACACTAATATAAAATCCTAAAATAAAAGCAATACGCCAATGTAAAATTGAACCCACAATGATACCTATTCCATTTCCTAAAATAAGACCAAACTGCATTAATCCGAATCTTGATCCCCGTTCTTGAGGAGGGAACATTTCTCCGATCTTAGAAAATCCTAAAGGGATAAACCCACCCGTCCCGATAGCACTAATCATAAGCATAGTAAGGAAAAAAGTGTAATTAACAGACAAGGATATCAGTCCAAAACCTATAATCCATAGCAAATTAGTTAGCACAAATAATGTTTTACTCCTAAGAGTTTGCAAAATCCTCTCTCTGAAATAACCAAAAAACAGAACACTTATCGAATTACAGATTAGATAAAGTAGTATCGCCGTGCTTATTGAAAACTCGGATATCGATGGTAGGGAATGAATAATACTTTCAATATTCGGAGGTATAATCCCTACACAGAAATATATCATAAAATAAAGCAAGAAAATAAGTAGAAAGCTGCGAGTTTTAAGTTTTTTATTCAAAAATAGAGCATTTTTTTTAAATTTCCTACATTTTTCTTCGATAGGACTTCTAGGTAGTAGGTATTTATAGCAGAAATCATTTTCAAAATACCCACAAAATAAGCATAAACCATATTTGGGATCTAAGTCTCCATCTAACTGAATTGCTTTCATAGACTTATCTTAAGACTTCTACTTATAAAGGAAAAAAGAATCTCACTTCTTTTTAAATATCCGAATCCCATGCATTCAATAAAAAATTTATATTATTTTTATTATAAATATTAAAAATTTATACTCGTCTACCTTTTTAATAATAAATAGAATCTTTTCTAATAGAGATAATAATTTTTAAAGAGACACAAGATTGGTTCGACCCCCAACTGAAAAAAACATCTGTTTGCACTGTAAAGGCGCGAGATTATTATGTGGTAAGAAAACTTGCCCAATCTTATTAAAAAAATCTGTCTTGAAATCTCTTGTCCCATTTGAATTTGGTAAAACTCTTCGAAATGTTGAACTTTTTGGGCCTAGTCCTCCCGGATTTTTCGTTGGTCATTTTAATTATCCAAAAGTTTACCTCGGTCCGTTGGTTCCCTTTCAAGAATTTGAAATAAACCTTAATATCTCTGATTATCACATATTAGATGCTCCCGAGTTGTGGTTCGGAAAGAGCTTAGTTGACATTGTTAGGTATAGGAGTAGTTTAGTGCGAACTAATTTTAAAATCGATGTTAATATTGGAAAAAAGAGTCGTAAAAACACGCCACCACTGAAGGTTCAAAAATTATTGGAAACTTCACAAGAATTATCGATGGCAGCCCGTCCTGTAGATACTGAGACGAAATTAGAAAAAATGAATCTTAGGATGATGATGGATAATCACGCGTTGCCTATGGGACCTTCTGGCATGACTGATAAAATTAGAATCACAGAAAATACAAAAATTCACCCAAAAGTAGAGTATTGTGTTTCGGATACAGACTTAAAGGCAACTGAAGCAGTTTCAAAATATCTCTATTTTAAAGGTCAAGTTCCAGAATCAACAATTAAGAGAGTTTTTTCTGCTGGTTTATTAGGAGAGAAAACTAAACGAAGAATTGTTCCGACTCGATGGAGTATTACTGCAGTTGATGATATTATATCTAAAGCGCTTATTAAAGAAATCAAAAAATATCCAGAGATTGACAATTATCAAATATTTGAAAGCACTTACCTTGACAATCATTTTAAAATTCTTCTCTTTCCCGGTAAATTTACATACGAGATGAACGAGGTTTGGGCTCCTAATACTCTATGGAATATTTCTCTCAATGGAGACACCCGTAGTTTAAAACCTCAAATAATGACTGATTTTGAATTCTATAATGGTAGAAAAACTTATGCTAGTAATATCACCGGTGCTTACTATGCTGCTCGAAAAGAGGTTTGTGAATATTTATATAAAATCGGAAGACAAGCAAGAGTTCTAATTTTTCGAGAAGTACAAGGTGGGTATGTGGTCCCATTAGGTGTTTGGGTTATCAGAGAAACTGTTAAAAACGCGATGGAACTAGGTAACCCTCTAATTCTTGACAATTTCAACGACTCAACAAAAAAAATGGCGGAAGGATTCATGGTAAACTACAAATATTGGAAACAGAGCAGTAAACTAATTAATTTCATTAAAAATCAGAGAACAATAGATAATTTTTTATAAATATACTTAGATTTTGCTAAAGTTATTGATAAGGCACATAAAATTTCATATTAGAATAAAAAAAAAATTGAGATTTAGGAATTCAATTAACCTTATTTAAATTTTTAATTTCTTACGATACCTGTAAGTTATGATAATTATCCCCAATATAGCAACCATGGAAACTAGGAAGATTGGATAACCGCTTACAAACCCGTCACCATCAGTACTAACCGCAGGAGGTATATATTCGATAGTTATTTCCTCTTGAGTTACTCCATACATATTTTTTACTTCCATTGTAATCGTATAATTTCCAGCAGCAACCGAACCTAAATCCCAATCTAATAAACTTGTTGGAGCAGCCCAACTTGTCCACGTTGAACCGTTTAAGATTCGGTATAAATAATCCGTGTCGGTCACTCCATCATTGTTATTATCAGCGTCAGTTATTGTAGTTTCTATTTTAAAATCAGTTGAATTAACAATCAATGTATCATCTTCCGCCGTAAAACTAAATACTGGAGATAGTTGTGCTGGTTGCGAATCTAGAGTTATATTAGGCAAAATTGGAATAAGATAAGATTCCCATTGAGATAAAATTCCGTCATCGGTGTAATTTGTAGTAAGTATGGCATTATTAGATGTATTCCAAAACCCAATAGAGTATATATTAGGATAAGCTTGTTTATGCTCAAAGTTCAAAGATGTAAAAAATGAGAATTCAGAAAAGTTGTTCAAAATGGACAAGGAAACTAATCCATTATTTTCAACAGGGATTAAATATGGAAGATTTTGCGAAGTATATTCAAGCGTATCATTCCAATAAGCAAATAGCGAATCAACAATCGATAATGTCTTCTCTCCTGAAGTTCTATTCCACAACCACGTGTTACCCCAAACACAAGTACCATTTCCTGACCCTGTATAATCTGTTATATTACCATGTACTATCTCAACTATGATTGAAAATCCTGGAGGCACCCCTGCCCCTGATGCATTAAATACATACATTTCAGAGGGATACACTGAAAAATCTGGTATGTTTGTTGTATCCACACCATCATAAGTCCATTCTTGTGCTTTGGTGATAGGAATTAAGAAGGGACAGATAAAAATTAGGCTAGTAATGCCAATTAAAATATATTTGTTTAATTTTTTCATATCTTTTTACCATTGAATTTCTTTTTTTTATCAAAAAAGTATAATAAATTTGTCATTTTAAATAATCACAATTTAGTATATAAACATATCTTGAATTTCAATTAATTAAAATCTCGATGTATTTTAGTAGTTTATTTTTAATTGGATCACTCAGAACTGGTTAATTATGTATCGTGAAGAATGGGCATTAATTTCTTAAGTAATAGAGAGTAAAATTTATTATGATTATTGATATGCATGTTCATCCTTTATGCAAGGAAGTTAGTTGGGATGATCCTAAAAAAATTTGTAAAGCGATGTATGGATTAGACCCCCATAAAGAAAAATATATGTATAGAGCTTTTAGAGACTTAAAGGAAAATATCTCAATTGATAATTACATTGTTTTAATGGATAAATTTGGAATTGATAAATCTGTAATTGTGAGTTTTAATATCAAAACTGCATATGGGATAATTCTTGTTAATAATGATGATATAACTAATCTTGTAAAGCTACACCCAAATAGGTTAATTGGATTTGCAGGTATTGATCCTCCTGCTTCAGATGCCATGGAACAACTAGATTATGCAATCTCTTCTCTGAATTTAAAGGGTGTAAAACTTGTCCCACCTGCTCAGAAATTTGATATTTCAGACAAAAAATATGATCCTCTATGGCGAAAAATGGTTGATAATGATATTCCTTTATGGACACATGGTGGACATCAAGTAAGCACTGGAGGAGCTATTGCAAAATATGGTCATCCTTTGCTCATAGATGAAATGGCAATGCGAAATGAAGATTTAACTATAATTATAGGGCACATGGGGATTCCTTGGTTTTGGGACACATATTCTGTAGTTTTAAGACACCCAAATGTATATGCTGACATTTCTGCTCATCCAGATCTTTATCCATGCTTCCCTTGGGACGCATTTGTAAAATACAATATTGAACACAAACTTTTATTTGGATCTGATCATCCTTTAGTTCATTGGAATAAAATTATACCCGCTGCACAAAATTTGCCTCTTTCAGAAGGATTTAAAAGAGCTATTATGTATAATAATGCTGCTAAGCTCTTGAAATTATAAAGATAAGTACCCTGATTGAATTATATCTGTGATTATAATTTGATTTAATATAAATAACATTTAATTTTATTAAAATTTATGAGAAGAAGTTGTAAAATACTGATAAAATCAATAATTATTTTTTTTTTATCATTAGCGGTGTGGTCTTCTCTTACTTATTATTTACAGCTTAAACAAGTGCATGAATGGTACTCTTTCGAGTTAACCATTTCTAGAGGGATATCGATTAGTTTACTTAATATATTATTTTATGGCATCCTGTTAGTTATAAATATCCATATTTATAGAATAATTTTTTTTTCTCTTGCCTTTTTTGGTATAGTTGCATGGAATGTCTCTCATTTAGACTCTATCCTAGATTTAAATTTACTTTCAAACACGATTGATGATTTTTTAGAAATTGTATTGTTTATATCAACATCTATCGTTGCTCCTGGTTTATTGATTTTAATTATTTACTACATCAAGAAATTTTCTTCAAAATTTGAAGGAAACTTTATTGGCAAATACCACTTGCATGAAGGATTATTTGGTATAATCTTAGTCGGATTAGGTATACTGTTTTTTGCATTCCGTACATATGTAATTCAGTTTGATATTTTTTTGAAGGAATTTAAAGTCTATTTAGCGATAATAA
>Ga0307377_10002021_pt1 | contig 24450 bp, 14 predicted proteins | sample TR3MG_FD_202535 | JGI IMG/M metagenome (GOLD analysis project Ga0307377, IMG submission 202535) | Soil microbial communities from Risofladan, Vaasa, Finland - TR-3 | ecosystem: Environmental > Terrestrial > Soil > Coastal area > Acid sulfate soil | place: Finland: Risofladan, Vaasa | collected...
AGTATGGTTTACAACGGACGATAAATAATTAATACGATGAAAAAACTATTTATATTTTTAGCAGCATGTGTTATCTCAATAACCGGAGTGGCTCAATCTCTTTCAATGTGGAATAATTGGGGTATGGATACCGTGTGGGTCAGTGGGGAGGATAATGAATATCTTAATATTAAGATGTTACCAATTTTAGGTGGGCAAACATATCAAATATTTACTCCATTAGGAGGCGAACCGGTCCCTGAATTTACTTGGCTTTTATCACCACAGGGTAATGATTCATGGGATGGGCAAACATTATCTACTCCATTTAAAACATTAAATAAACTTGCTACTGTAATACAGGCAGGAGATACTGCATTACTTAGGGGAGGAACATATTATTTTAATGAACAGCAGGTATGGGATGATGTTGATGGCACAAGTTCTGATACAGTTAAGGTGTGGGGGTATCCTGGTGAAACACCTATATTCACAAAGTCCGGCTCATATACTCCACCAACGCCAGTTATATCAGCAAGACCTCTTATAGCATTTGTCAGTACTGTTTATAACTATTGGAGGGATATAGAAATCTCTGGTTATGAACAAGAAGCAGATGGAGATGGATGGAACGGAATCTATCTTAGAAGCGGTAATGATCATAACGTTTTTGAGAGAATTAATATACATGATGGTGGCGGTGGTATGTATGTATATAATTCTGGATTTAATACTTTCATTAATTGCGACTTCTATCGGAATGAAGATCCTTATACAACGAATGATTATGATAACGCAGATGGCATAGCTATTGCACAAAACACTGATGTAAATGATACAAACTGGGTATATGGTTGTCGTTTCTGGGGAAACAGTGATGATGGAATTGATTTTTTTAATAATGCAGGATTTGTCTTTGTGGATAATTGTTGGTCATTCCACAATGGATTTATAAGAGATACTTGGCTTGAGGGGGGCAATGGTATTGGATTCAAGCTTGGGTCAGGAGGTACTGGAACAGAAGCCGATACTATAAGACAGATACTTAATTGCATCTCATTTGGAAATAGAAGTTCAGGTTTTGGTGAAGAAGAAATTACAAGTACTGCATCTATATATAATAGCCTGGCAATTTATAATGCTACAGCAGGAACAGGATCATCTTGGGGGGCAGGTTTTGAATTTAATTCCAGCACTATTGGACATTGGATAAAAAACAATATTTCTTATGGAAACAATGATGACGTAGATGGCCCAACTAATCAAACAAATGTAGAATATAATGATTGGGATATCCCAGTAACTATTGATGATGATATTTGGGTATCCATTGACACAACATTATTTGATGATCCTAGGCTTACAGATGGAAGTTTACCATATGCTACGACATTATTCTATCCTGCAACTGGGGAGCCTATAATTGATGCAGGTATAGATATAGGGTTTCCTTTTAATGGATCAGCACCTGATCTTGGACCAAAGGAAAGTAATTACTAAAATATGGATCATGGTTCAGGTTCATAGATGTAGTAAGGAAGATAAAATTGATGCTATGGATAAATCAATTAAACATCTCGAATTAGAAATTTTTGAGGGAACAAATGGTGATTCGCTGAAGTCGGTAGTGAAACAAACCAAAAAAGCTGCTGAAGATATAGGATCGGATGTACGACAACTTCTAATATTCCAAACGGTAGTGGAAACAGAGCGGGAGATTAAACAACAAATACTGGATAAAAAAACAAAACGACAACAGTGGTTAATAGGGCTTCTTATTGGATCTTTATTAGCCTCGGCTAGTATTATAATTATGATGGTAACGGGTTAAAATAATGATATAAAGTAAATAACTTAACTTTGTAAGTGAGATCTCAATTATTAATTAAAAATTTTAATTATGAAAAAGTTAATTTTCTTATTTGCACTTGTTCTTTTTTCTGCAGTACTCTTTGCACAAGACAGTCTTGGTATTGAAGTGCCTGAAGACGTATGGGAAGTACTTGGTGATCCCAACCATTGGCTCGGATCCCTTGTCCTTATGGCTGGTGTAGTCGTTGTGCTTACACAGGGAGTTGTGAGGCTATGGGGTAGTGAATGGAAGAAGTGGGTTAAACAGGTGGTGAGTTGGGTCATTTCTATTGCAGTTGCCCTGGCATCAAACTATGTCCTAAATAAGGGCTTTTTGGCAGAAGAAACTTTTATTATGACTGCGTTGACAGGTGTTGGAATAGGACTTGTATCCAACGGTATCTTTGACGCTTCATTTGTAAAAGCCATACTGGAGTTTATAAGACTCAAGTTACCAAAGTAATAATTGTAATGGGGTACGTCTTCGGGCGTATCCCTAAACTTTTAAATCATGGAACAGATATTAACAGAATTTGATGAACTCATGAAGCTTGTAGATTGGCGATACATAATCATATTTGTATTACTGGCATCTACAGTTAAAAAAGCTTTTGGAACACTTCTTCAAAATGTTACTAAGTTTGAATGGTTGCCAGTATATACTGTTTTGATTATAGCTACAATTCTAGCAGTTCCATGGGCACTTCTTACCAACACTTCTTGGATGGAAATACTGATTAGCTATACAGTGGGTACTACATTTTATGAGATTATTCTGAAAAGAATACTTGATAAAATAGGTGTGAAATGAATAAAGTAATTGATGAAATTCGGAAGTGGATGACTCTAGGAGCATTCTGTGCCGCAGCAGTCGGATTCTATTTGAATTTAAATAAGTTAAATAGTATTGAGTCTGCTACAAAGCAGTTACAAGAATTTCAATACAACCAGGACAAGCTCAATGAACGCAGGAATATTGTAGATGCTTATGTATTTAAAACAATTATGGGAATTGAAATACCAGAAGATAATGAAGAAGATCCTTTATAAAATATTACCTTATGTATTTTGGTTTATTATGTTATCCTGGATAATAACTGCTCCAATAATATCAGATGATCCTCCAAAGAAAAAGAAGGTAGTTGAAAGGGATACTACTCGGATTAATATAAAGCAGATGCGACAATTAAATTCATCTACTGAACGGCAAATAAAGATGCTAGACTCTATCATAATGCAAATTGATACACTAAAGAAAAAGAAATGACCCCTGGAGTAAGTAAAATATGGCAATGGGTATCAATGGTTCTTATAGGATTTGCTGCAGGTATTATCGTTACTATAAAATATATTGCTGAACCTGGTCAGGAGTTTCACATTGAGTTTAAAAAGGTAAAGCAGAAGATTCGTGGTAGGGGGAATATAACAGACCATGATGTTACTGTTCCAATAGTTATAGATGGGAACACAAAGGATAAAAAAACATTGAGGCAGGAGCGTAGAGCTGCCCGTAAAGCAAAGAGAGATGACTCCAAAAGAAATAACCAGTGAACTAAGACTCACTATCAGGGCTCAGAAACTTTATGATGATGATAATCTGGATGATAGATTGCTGAAACATTGGGTTAATAATCAACGTGCTCTATGGATCCGTAATGAAGTGAATAAAAATCATTCTATAGATGATCAGATTATCCAAAAAGCATGTATTGAGATGGAGGTTGCTGATCGTAGTGACTGCCCTGTTCAGACTACCCAGTTTGATGTTCTCCGGTCTGTTCTTGAAATACCTAAGACTATAGAACTGCATCAAAGCGATGGCATCATCCGTGTAGGACCCGTAGATGGTCTTGCCAGGGATTATTCTTATATCCCGCTGGCACGGGCAAAGTTCGGTGGCAATGGAAGGTTTAATAAGACAATAATATTTGCTTACAGGTATCATAACCGTATGTATCTGCACTCTCAAAAGTCTTCAAACTATGCCAGGTATATTAAATATATAATGATCTATGGATTGTTTGAGGATCCAGCGGCTCTTTCACGGTTCACACACATTGATGGCAATGCATGTTATTCAGACAGTAATGACTATCCACTTAACAGTTGGATGTGGAGCTATATAAAATCACAAATTGTAAGGGCTGAATTTGATTTGCTTATTCAGGCACCCGTTGATAATATAAATGATTCCGATGATAAGACAGACCCACAACCGGCCCAGGCAAAGTAAATGGGGCATAACATTATTTGGGATGTATTGCCTGTATATGGCAAGACCAGGGAATATAAAGAAAGTTGATTATAAAACATATTCTTCGGTTATCAGGGAATTTAATAATAAACTCGCTGATACATTAATTTTAGATGCACGGGAATTTGTTCTGCCTTACAGACTTGGAAAGTTAAGAATCAAAAAATATAAACAAGAAATAAAAATTGATAAGAATGGTGAGATAGATAAAAAGAATATGCCTGTAAACTGGAAGAAAACGAATGATCTGTGGAGGAAATTATATCCTGATATGACAATGCAACAGATTAAGGATATACCAGGTAAGCAGAGGATCTTTCACTTGAACGAACATACCTCTGGGTACAGATGTTTTTTGTTCTGGGATCGTATCGGCTGTAATATTAAAAATAACAGGATATATTCAGTGATATTCACATTCTATAACAGACGTAAACTTGCAAGTATGTTACAAACCGATTGTAAAGTAAATTATTATGAGTGAAGCAGAAACTATTGGAACGGGCAAATCTGAGGATAAAGAAAAGTTTTCTTTTGCCAAAGAAGAAGATGGTGTTAAGCGAACCGTTAAAGGAGAAGAGGTAGAGAATGGCTGGATGGTTACCATTGAAAAAGAATGGGAAGAGAAGAATCCTGCCTCTGGACAATCTGAATGGAAATATAATACGTGGAAATATATTTCTGCCAGGGATCCGAGGGAAGTGCTCAAGGATGCAAAAGCTGGGAAACCAATTACTAATCCTAGTGATGCAACTGATATACTTAATAGTGTAGCAGCATCTCAGGGAATGTTAATCGTTTAAAATTATAGCCATGGTGTGGAATGGAAAATTCGTTTCTCTCGATAGGGTCATAGAGAAGGTTTATCGTGACGAGGAGTATGATCATGAACTTGACTGGGGAGATGCTCTTGAATGGGCAGGAGAGGCTATTGCTCTTATTGGAGCACCAGCGGTACACATAGATAAAATAACCAATACACATCCACTGACACCCAATGTAGAGGTAACTCAATACAGAGGGGAGTTACCCATTGATCTTGTGTATATACTACCAGGGGGCGTGAGGGATTATGATACTTCAGAGGTATATCGGTATGCCACTGATACTTTTGCTATAGCTCCGGGGACACAGGAGGTTAATGCTACTTCAGGAGTAAAGAATACTACCCGTGAGATTCATACTACAAATAATGATAAGACATATACCCTTAATGCAGGATATATATATGTCAACGAAGAAGAGGTTACCCTGGAGATTGCATATAAAGCTTTTATGATTGATGAAAATGGGTTTCCAATGATACCCGATAATGAACGTGTTATTAAATGTGTGGCTTCTTGTGTTACATATCATACCGACCATAGGCTTTGGAGAAAGAATAAAATAGCCAGGGATGTATATGAACATTCAGAGAGGGAGTATCAATTTTATATCGCCAGTGCATCCAATGCATTAAGGACACCTCATCCGGATAAAAAAGAATCATGGACAAAGGCATGGGTGCGTCTTAACCCAGTATTAAACTCACATATGAGCTCATATAAATTCTCAGGTAATCAAGAAGATTTAAACATAGGAAGCGGAGATAGAGGTGGAACGATTCGTTAATACATATTCCGATGGCATGGACCAGGATTCAAGCTTGAATAAGTTTGATCCCAAACATTATTTTGAGGCATGGAACCTTTCCCCTCTCACTGATGATGGCCTTGCCAATGGTGCCATGAATAGTATTAAGAGTACCCTTGAACAACCTAATGGTACTATTGTTGATGCCGGTTATTATATTATAGGTCACTGTGTAGTTCGTGATTATCTTATTATTTTTTCCACTCCATGTACTGACGAGGATCCTGGTGGTGTGGATCCTGCATCTTTAGGCGCAATAACTACATTAGATCTTTCAGATCCTGATCTTACTGCTGTTGTCAACCGATACAAGGCAGCACTTAACTTTTCTACAGCGCATCCTATATTTAATGAGACAGTAGGACGTTATGAAAGAGCAGGTTTTGTTAAGGTGTGGTGGACGGATAATTTCAATGTACTCAGGGGAATGAATGTCATGGATCCCCCAGATGATATCTCTGATTTAGAAATCGTTGGTGATGTTGATATGTCTGAACCAATTATTGGTTCAATAGGTAATGGAAGTATTGATGTAGGTATGATTCAATATGCTTATCAACTTTATAATCTTGGTGGATCAGAGACTATTTTCTCTCCGGTATCTCCGCTTTATAACCTAACTACTGAGAGTTATTTTGAGACAAATACAGCTGGGTTTAAAGGAAGTAACTCCAGAGATGATCAGGATGCAGCTATAAATAGTGGTAAATCTATTACATTATCTATTTCCAATCTTGATACAGATTATGATAGAATACGTGTAGTAGCTATTCATTATGATAGGGTTGATGCTACTCCAGTAATAAGTATAGTAACGGAAAGAACATTCACATCATCAATTACAGTACTGGATCCTGGAACATATGTTTTTGGTGGTATCAGTTTAGAAGAATTCCGAACTCTTGGAGGAGAAGTATTCATATGTAAGACTATTGAAGAAAAAGATAACATGCTTTTTGCCGGTAATATATCTTACCAAAAGTTTGATTTTGATTGGGATGCCAGGGCATATAGATTTAATAGTGGAAGGAATGGAGAAATAAGGAACAAGTCCTGGAATGACACAACTTTACAATTTTCAGGTACATGGCCCGATATCACTATAATTAATCCAGCTACAGGTCAGGCTATATCGGAATCACATGATGCAATATGTAGATATAATGCATTTTATGATGGGCCCAGTTCTACATGGTCTATCCCTGAAGCAGCACCATATGATGGTTTTGATAGTAATCGCTATATATTCCAAACAGATGGAACTACTATTGGCGGTGAAGGTGAAAATGTTAAATATGAATTTATAACATCTGCTATGGCATTGGCAAACAGGGAAACTACCCAACCTCATAGAGCTGTGGCTTCTTCTAATAGTAACATTGGCTCATATAGTAATTATGCTAATCCATATCATGTTGGTAATCGGATTGGTAATAAGCGTGATGAAATATACCGTTATGCTTTAATTGCCACAGACGATAAAGGCAGAGATGGTTATGCCAAATGGATAGCTGATATACGAATGCCAATATCATTAGGCGGAGATAGTCTTGCAATCGCTAATCATTACGATAATACTATATACGGCAGACCATTGGGTATAAAATTTACTGTCGATACATCTAGTTTTCCACCAAATATATCTGGCTTTAGAATAGTCAGGGTTAAGCGTGAGCAACAGGATAAGACTATATTATTTTCAGGATTGCTATCAGCTACCAAGTCAAATACAATCGATGGTGAATCTCTTAAAGGACCTCAATTAATACCACGTTATAAACTTAATTTCGCTACTGATAATGAATGCTCATGGACACCTTTTCAGCAATTGTGTGAAATAATATCACCTGAAGTTAATATGTATAAAAATCAAAATCATCAGGTAGACGATTATATAAAGGTTTCTGGTGTATTAAGTGAGAGAGTTTTTCATTCTCGTTATAATGGTACTGTTAGTGAATATGGTACAGATGTTGATACGCATAATCTTCAACTGAATAATCCGTCAACTTTTGGTGGTGAGATGTATGTACGTTATGATAGATGTTATGGAGTAAATCAGAATTATAGAACAGAAGTAGAAGAAGGTGCTATTCAGGGTCCTGTTCATTATGTTGATGCTACTGCTAATGTCAATGCTGAACTTGGTAACTATTCACATTATGCTTGTGCCAGAGATGATGGATCCGGGAATAAGTCTGAATCAGGGACAAGATTTGTTATTGGGGTAGGTTTATATCCGTTAAGTCAGTCGAAACTTGCATCTGATAATTGGAGTGTATATGTAGTTGATTACAAGAGAAATAATATAACAAGTATATATGGTGGATTAGGCTATGCGGAAAGGCAGGGCAATGAATATATAGCATGTGGTAAATTTGTTCCTAGAAGTAGTTTTGCTGAAGTTATTAACCCTGCAAATACTGATGGTACTGAATCAGATGTATATGGTGGAGATACATACATAACTATGTTTGGTCATCGATTTAGTATGTTTGATATAAACGATTATGATTTGGATGATGTATCTGATATTCCAGTCAATGAACCTTTTGCCTGTCATGTAACATTTCCTGTTGAAACAACTGTTAATACTGAATATTCTCATGGTCCAAAAGCTAATGATCTTTCTGCCCTTCAACAAGATCTTGGTTTTTTAAATGAAAAGGCTGGTAGTTATATTTATAATTATACTGAGGAAAGATATTATGAGCAGGCTGAAGATATGTATTTATATAATTCTGTTTATTCACAACAGAATACTGCGAAAGTATTTCTTCCTAAACCAGCTGATTTAGAGGAAGTATCGGAATATGATAATCTGATACTTCATTCCAATGTAAAATCAAATAACGAACAGACAGATAGTTATTTTAAGTTCCTGTCAGATAATGCCATTGAAGTTGATACAGGTTTTGGACCTATCATTAAACTGATGCGGTTCAAGAACTATATGATATTCTTTCAGAACAATGGTGTAGGGACTATTTCTGTTAATGAACGCCAACTTGTACCTGTGGAAAACAATGCAGCCCTGGAGCTTGGTAGCAGTGGTGTACTTGATCGCTATGATATGATAGCTACTGGAGTGGGAGCACAAACGCCTGAGTCAATAATACAGACAGAGAATGCTTTTTATTGGATAGATATGTATAAAAAGACTATGTATAGGTATAGCGGCAAGAGCGAAGATATAACCATGGCCAAAGGTATGATGTCCTTTATGCAGAACCTTCCGGATGTTGTTGGCAATAGAGTGGGTAAGGATACGTCTTTTGTGATGCTTGGTCAGATGAGTAAATACAAACAAATATTTCTTTCTGTTTACGACAATGATGATAAGCCGAATAGTTATATGTTAGTGTATAATGAACTTACTGATGCATTTACACATCTTTTCAGAGCCGATGTTTCTTATATGATCTCCTCTTATAAGAGGATGTTTACCTATAAAGATTACTTTACATGTTACGAGATGTATGAGGGAACTAATTATGGTAATTTCCATGGCAGTTATGTTGATGGAAGTATCTCATATATTATTAATCCTAATTCAAATATTGTAAACACATATCATAATTGGGAGATATCATCTGAAGTATATGATAGCCTTGGGGCTAATCAAGTTGATAGAACCATGGATACTGTTAGGGTAAGAAATGATTACCAGGATACAGGAGTAGTTACACTTACACCCGGAACCAATATGCGCCGGCTGATCCGTACCTGGACAATGCATATACCAAGGGATAGTAGTGCAAGGATCCGTGATTCTTATATACGTGCTGACTTTACTTTCTCTCATTCTAATCAGGAAAGAATAGTAATGCATGATCTTATTACAACATACGATGTACCGGCTGAAATGATTTTAAAATAATGCCTAAGAAAAGAACATATAATATTCCAGGAGTTACTGTATATGGTCGCGGTAAAAAGAAAGTTGCAGATACTAAATATAAACGTGACAAGGTTAAGTATGATTCTTTACTTGATCAATACGATACAGATCTTGGTGCTTACAATGAGGCAATGGGGCCATATTCTGATAGTCTTTTTCTACATAATAGATCGATTGATTATGGCCGGAGTTTGGCTGATAATGCTGCAACTGGAATATATAATGAACATGAACAATCAAGAAATCCGGATACTGGTTTGGACTCATGGGGGAATACAGCAGAAGAGAATAGGGCCCGCCTTGAAGAAGATAAAGAATATTATAGGAAGGCTCTTGTTAGCCCACAAAAAACAGGAAAAGATCCAAGATTTGGAACTGTTTTTAATGTATTAAATAAAAAAAATGAGGGTGATTATCATACTAATTATAAAAATTATGTTGACAAAAATCTATGGGATGATCAAGAACAAGAAGTTAGATTTTATGAGAAACAATTAAATGATCCTAATAATAAAGGAAAAGAAAGAATCCCAATTTCTGGGATGGGTTATGCCACGAGATATGATTTGAATAAGTATCTGAAGTTAGTTAAAACAATGAAACCGCATAAGAATATAGACCCAACCGGTTTACTTGTTAATGAAGAACTTCCTTCTATACCTATGTATGATAAACCAACGAACAGACCAGTAAAGCCAATAAAACCAACAGCTCCCAATCAACCTGTATATGATGATAGCTATGAAAATCTTTCAGTACAAGGACTGTGGCCATCAGATGTAGCAAATGCAAGAGACAGAGGGGAGAGTTATGAAGATGTTCAGATAGGTTACAGGAATAAGTTCAAGCAAAATCCATTTACATACGGTGAGGCTCAGAAATTTCCTGAAGAAATACAGAATAAAATCGGAATACCTGCAGTAAGAGATAGAATAAATAAACGAGGAGGAGGAACCATGGCACATAAGAGAACCTATAAAAATGAAATTGATTATGATATGCTGTGGCCAGACTATGATAGTTATGGTTCTGGTGGCTGGTTAAGCGAGAATTTAGGAAATATAGCCAGTACTGTCGGTGGTGGTATATTGACTGCTACAGGACTTGGTTCAGGCATTGGCATACCAATGATGGCTAAAGGTGCTATGGGAATGATTGGATCAGCTATGGGAGGACAGAATGAAGAAGAAATGTTACCAGAATATCAAGGACAGAAACAGGGACTTTATAACCAGGGTAATATTGCTCCGATGAGATGTGGTGGTAGAATAAAAAAACACAGAGGTGGTGGAGGTGCTATAAGAGGTGGTGGTTATGCAGAACAGGAAGATATGTTAACAGAATACAGTGGGCCCCTGCATGATTCAACTCAGGGAGGCATACCTCTTGGCGAACATACAATGGTAGAGGGAGGAGAGAATAGAACAAAGGATATCATTCATTCTGATCTACCCATTACAAAAGATATAGTCCGTGAGTTTGGTAAAGGCTATGGTGGATCCGTACCTATAACTATGGGCGATGCAAAGATGAAAAGATCAGTTGCCGATAAGATAAGAATAGAAGATCGTGCCTTTGATAAATATTATGGTGACCGGTGGAATGAAGCATCCAGGAAGATGATGCATATACCTTTTGAACAGATGTCTGATATGCTTGGTATGCGTAGGGAATCAGAATACAATGATTATAATGAATATCAGGGTGGTGGAGAGATAACTTCTAACCAGGCAAGGGAGATAGGTCGTAGTGGATATAAGGAGTTTCCTACAGAGGATGTGGGTGAGATAGCAAACTATCTTGGCAACAAAGAATATGGTCCCTACAGTCATCTGCAATTTGATTCTCCTAATTCAGGAGTGTATCAGGATCTGGATAGGATTTCAAAGACAGGAGATAAAGCAGGACTCGATAAGTATATTACTGAACTACAAGAACCACTGTCCAATGCTCCTGTATATTACAATGACCTTTTAGAACAGCGTTCATTTTCAAAAAGACCCAATACTAAAATGTTAAAGAAAAAACAAGGTGGAGGAAAGCTTAGGCAGCTGGCCGATCTTTATAAAGAAAGAATAATACTTCCGGCAGGCCGTGGTATCCGTGCGGGTGCTGAAGAAATTGCTGGTGGTATCAGGGATATTGGTTATGATATTAGAGAACAGTTTCCTGCGCTTGACAGATCGAGTGTATATCCTGGAATGCCTACTCCAGAAGACGAATTAAGATATACTGGCAGGGTTAGCCCTAAACTCAATCCTGTTTATCCAGGTAAAAAATCCGGAGCGAAAAAAGGTAAAGGTCGTACCATGGAAGCCATTATTGGAGCAAAGCAGGGTGGTGGGCGTGCTTCATTTAAAAGTAGGGTTACAGATCCTCTATTCGGGGGGAATCCAAATCCTAATTATGGAGCTCTGTCTACCAGGTATAGTAATACCCAACCAGGGAGAGCTAGTTTTGATATGCCAGAAACTGATTCTGGTCCTTATCCAACAAACTTTATCAATAGTCCATATGGAAATATCTCAGATGGTTTTATGGCCAATCCTAACATGGGTACACCTGAACTAGATAATCAGAATTTACCAGTTGAAAGTGCTTTGAGTGCTCCATCAGCAGCTGCAGCAAGACCTGGTACAGTATCAAATGAAGTCTCTCCAGGTTCTATGCCGCAGGCGCGTGGACTATCTCCTTTACTTACATCAGATGTTGCAGGTATTGGAACCGGTGAGTTTGGATCTCCAGGTGATTTTCAATTAGATGATATGTATGGTGGAGATAACTACGGTGTTACAGATGATCAGCAAGAATATAATCCTTACTTATCAAATGTTAATATGGATAGTGCCACATTAAATACAAGCGGAGGCGGTAACGACCAGAGTGGTAACAGATCTGGAAATGTCCTTGGATATGCTCCTTTAATTGGAGAGGCATTGAATATTGGAAGGACAATGATGATGAAGAATAAACGTAAGCCGATTAAATATCCAAGGGTTCCTTATAAACCTTATAATCCAAAGACAGTAAGTCCAACGGAGGCGCTTAGTGAAAGCAATAGAGGATTTCGTTCTACTATGGGACAACTTAAGGCTCTTAATCCCCGTGCATTTTTAAATAGAGCAACACAGATGTCTACAGCAGCAGGTCGGCAGGGTGCCGGTATACGCCAACAGTATGATAATATCAATGCCCAGACAAGAGATAGAGCTGATATGACTAATACAAGAAATAAACTTTATGCTGATATGCGTAATGCCGAGATAGGTAGGATGGAACAGATAGATACACAGAAGGATGAGGCCATGCTTGACAGTGCAAGTGGAATGCATATCTCTAATCTCTTTACTCAGGCCGGCCAGGTAGGTAGAGATATGAGATTAGAAGATGCTGATGAAAGAAAAAATGAGAGGTGGTTTAATCATTTAGCTGAAATGAGAAAATTGCATACCTAATTGATATGATGTATTATTTTAAATATTGTAATCATGCCTAACAGATTTTACCGTCCATCACCGACACAGTATACTTCTCAGTTTGTAGCTGAACAGTATCCTTATGATGCTATGCTTGCTCTTGAAGAAAAGAAAATAGGTAGAGCAGATGCTGCTATGAGTCAACTTGGAGAGATGGATGTACAGTTTGGTTCGCTTACGGGAGGTCCTGGTACGCAGGATATGGCTAGGAATATAGCAGAGAAATATAAAGGTAAGGTAGGAGAATTCCTTGATAAAAAGAGAGATATTTGGTCTACCCAAACAATACGAGATCTCTCAGCACTTAGAGCATCTTATACAAGTGATCCTGATGTAAAGGCTGTACTGCAAGATCAGACAAAAGGATTGGCGCAGCTTATGCAGATACAGGCATCACGTAAAGGACCTCTGGATATTGATCCTAATATGGATCCTGAGACTGGTCAAGTTCGTCAATTACAGAGTGGGCAACCATGGAGACCATATCAGCAATTAAATTATGAAATAGATTGGAGAAAGGCTGCTACGGATATCCTTCAAACTGTTGATCCAAGACAGACAAGTGTAAGATATGGAGATGCGATGGAAATTGATGGAGTTCGTGTTCCTGGATTTTCTCAGGGCACAAAATCTGTTCTTGGAGAAGAAGAATTTGAGCCTACTGTTAACATATTAACTGATACTATTCTTGAAGGCAAAGAAGGATGGACTGATTGGTATATGAGAGAGGCTCGTAATAGACTTGGACATGATCCTACCAGAAAAGAGATTTACCAGGACATGAAAGGTCTTTCTGCTTCTCTATATGATGAAGATGATAATATACGGTTCCAACAAATATCCGGTCTTAGTTCTAGTTCAAAGAAATCTCCTCCACTTACCACTCCGCCTGGTCCGGGAACTCCATTGCCGGCAACAAGTCTTGGTCAGATGTCTAATGCCGTTAAAGAAGGTGTCGGAGAAGGATTGCATGTAAATAAAAGAGGAGATGTAAAAGCTAAGGCACTCATACGTACAAATCTAGTTAATAATCCTTTATTATGGGTAGTAAATCCGGTGCATGGTGCTGCAGCGATGGGTTATAAAGGTATCGTCAATAAACATGGACAGGCTGCTGTAGACAAAGCTGTGAAAGAAAACCCATCAAGTCTTGGTAGTATGTTTATACGGACAATGCAAGCTCTTGAAGATTTAAGTATTGGAACACGGGTGAATCCAAAAACGTCCGAGGTTATAGATCAGATGACCCGTGTATCTCCTGAATTTTATGAGAGCAAGGGTCTTGGTGATATTGATCCGTATAAATTACAGGATATGCCCAAGAGAGAAAGAAAAGAAGTTTTAAATGCAACAGAAGAATTGATATCAACTATAAATCAGAGAGCTGTAGAACCACAGATGCATGATTTCAGTGGTGATCCTGAAGAAAATGTAGCTTATCTTGCTGATTTGAATGAACAGTTCGGATTTACAACTAAAGGGCAGCTTTCTCAAAAAAGTAAATCAGTCGCATCTCTTGAGGCTGTAATGAAAAAACTCAATATAGAAAATCTAATGGTATATGGTTCTCCGAGAGAACACAGGGTAAGTGTTGAACAACTGTTCGGTGATAAAACATCTGGGATTAATATTATAGGTAAGTTATCTCCTGATAATCTTTATCATCCAAATGCAGTCGTCTTACAGGGTGTCGAAGAAGATGGGCAAAAAGTAACCGGACAATATATTATGCCATGGATATCAGGTGGAGAATCAGCATATGGTGTAGATGAAAGTAATTATCAAAGACATTTTGTACGAAAACTTGTTACAGAAACACCATTTATGAATCATGTAACACCCATTGACTATAACGATTGGGAGAATCTTGAAGTGCATGGAGATGTAAAGACTCCCGAAGATAAAATGAATCATCTTGAAAATAAAGCAGACAGAGAAAAAGTACCATATGTTCACTGGTATTGGGATAAAGAAGATAAATTATTCCATGCAGATCTAACTTCGTTTGGATATAACCGTAAAACCGGACAAACAGATAAGCATAAGGATAAATCAATTACTGGAAGAACACAGAGAGAGGTATACGATAATTATATTAGGGAGTTAAGTGGTGCCATTGGTAAAGTTGCCAGTAGAGAAATGATGGAAAGTTATGTTCCCGGAGAAGGATTCCCGGAAGATATACTTAAAGACCTTACTCCTTATGATTGGGCTGCGATATTTGAAGAATGATATAAATAGTTATGAGGGGATACAAAGTAAGGGGATTAAATCCTTCAGCTCTTGATACGGCTCAATTTGATGAGTCTAATTATGAACCATATAGTTATACTGTAAGGGGTCATCAGCCGCCAAAGTATGAAGAGATTAAAAGGAATGTACTTCTATCCAGCAGGTATGATAAAAATCTCTCTCCTTATGAAGTCCAGGAATACAATCGCGCACAGAATCAGGGATGGTTAAATAAAGTTGGCAGCGGTCTCATTAGCCGTGGATCATCTATCGTTCCAAAAATTGGTCAGGGTATAGGGCATGTTGGTGGATTTGTTTATGAAGCTGCCAATGCCTATGCAAGCGCAAAAACTGGTGATATTCAATCAGCAATGGATATTTCTGGCATATGGGATAATTTTGTCGTTGATATAATGTCCAAGGCTGATGATAAATTGCGTGAAGAATTGCCTGTTTTTGGTAGTGAAAAATATTATGAAGGTAATATCCTTCAGCAAATGGGTACAACCAAATTCTGGGCTGATGATTTCTTTGATGCTATTGCCTTTGCTGCATCAGCATATGCTCCTGGTGCGCTCGCAGGAGCTGCTGGAAAAGCATTAGGTTTAGCTGGCAATTCATTGAAAGCTTTTCAACTTGGATCCTCTACCATATATAATACTATCTCTGAATCAGGATTTGAGGCTCATGACTTTGGTAAGCAAGCCCGCGAACAGTACTCAAGAGAAAAGTTTGGACTTCCTTTTGAAGAATTAAATGATGAGCAGCAGTTTGAAACGAAACTTAAAATTGCTCCAAAGCAGGCTACTACTTTTATGGCCAATGCAGCAATACTTGGTATACCTAATTATATTCAAAGTAAGTTTTTCCATGGAGGATTCTCACAGAATGCACAGAAATTGAGGCGTGCAGTTACTGCTGGGGAAATATCATTAGCAGATGTAAACGTTTTCCGTAGTGCTCAAAAGAGTTTATTTGGAGGTATAGCATCAGAAGGTTTGTGGGAGGAAGGTATGCAGAATGCTGTTCAGCGTTACCAACAAAGGAGTGTTGATGGTAAAGCTTATGAAGGGTTTTATAAGGGCGTTGCTAATGAATGGCTGGATGGATTTTATACCACTGAAGGACAAAAGGGAATGATCCTTGGTGCTCTTATTGGTGGTCCCATGGGATTTCGTTCAGGATATCTTGAGTCTATGGGATTACGCAAAGGGATAACAGAGGTTGAGCAGTTCCTTGAAAATCGCATGTCAGCACTTGATCATTATGATAAAATCTTTGCTGATCCAATAAAGAAACTCTATAAAACAAATAATGTTCAGAAGACAAGGATTATAGACGGAGAAGAAACGGCAGTAAAGGAAGAGTCCTATGTTGACAAGGATGGAAATATGGAGATCGATCCTCTTGCCGCAAATAAACTTCTCTTTCGTACTCTCTATGATAAGTTTCTTTATGATGAAGCCATGGTTGCCAATCTCGAAGGGGACGAGGCACACCTAAAGATGGTCAATGATGAGGCCCTGGCCCGTAGATTCTTTGCATATGCTACTCTCCATACACCTTCAGGGGAACCTGTGTTTGAAGATGTCGATGAGGCAATAGCTGCACTTAAGGAAAGAGAGTTGCAGTTTCCTGAAGACTTTGCCCCGGAAGGACTAAAGAAAAAAAATACTGAAACTGAACTTACCAAACTGAAAGAGATTTATGAAAAAGTAGAGAACGATCTGTTAAGTATCAAAGACTTCGAGAAGGATGACATGCGTAAAGGTTTTAAGAATGTTGTTCGTAAAACACTCTTTGGAGAAACAGTTAAACTTGAGTCCTTGAAGAGTATGAGGGGTCTTGTTAAAAATGAGAAGGCTATAGAGGAGCTGGATATTCTTATTGGGGATTCACAAAGTCTTATCAATGATCTGTCAAAAGAAACTACCAGGGATAAGTTGTTTGAACAGTATAAGAAAGAAGTCTTTTACCTCAATGACCAACAACAGAAATTACGTGAGCTTGAATCAGCAGAGACCAGGGATGAGGAGGCTATCAAAGATGTGCAATTTGATATAGAAGAGAACAAGTATATCCAGGGTAAATATTACCCAAATTTTTCATTTGCTTATGACGTTGCTCCAGATAAGTTGATTGGTGACCTTGGTGCCAGGAACCAGTATTATTTTAATATTGGTATGGATGCCATGGTGGATGCTACTGTTGATAGTATGCTTGAGGATGTAGAAAAAGGAGAAGGTAATATAGCAGATGTTCTTAATTATATAACAGATACTCGCCAGGGTAGATCAAGGATCCGTAAAGAGGATGTTGATAAAGTCCAGGCATCGTTGATAAGTGAAGGAGAAAGAGTAACACAACTTATAGATCAGGCTGCAGAATCGCAAGAATATCTTGATGCTAACCCAGAAATTATCCCTGTGTTAAAGGATGGTTTTCCGGAAGATACGCCAAATCCTAATTACAATCCTGAAGAGACCCAACTGCATCAAGAAGTGGTAGATGAGGCGAAACTTAGGGCAAGCCAATTAGATGCTGCCAATAGTAAATATGATGAGCTGGTAGCTACTGTTGAGCCCAAGACAGAAAGAAAACGATTCAGTGGCCGGCAGGAAGAGGAGAGGTTCTTCCGTAGGAAATTTGGAGACAAAGCCGTTAAAGCCTCTAAAGGTATCAGTGATGCTTATAATGCTAATGAGAATGCATACTCTTCTATCGCTGATGTACGTGGTGTCATTAAACAACTAAAGGAAATCAAGCGTGCCTATGGTAAGGATCCACGTAAGCAATTACTGGAGACAAAAGAGTTCAAAGGATTTATGGATTCTGTTAACCAGGCCCTAGAGGATCTTAAAGCGATAGAGAAGAAGGTTGAGGAGAACTTTGCTAACAGGGCTGCCAAAGACCAGCGTAGTAAAGAGAATAATGATAGCGCCACATTTTTATCCATAGGTGTACGGGTAGATAAACAATCAAAGACGTTTACCATAGCTGATCCGGATATCTATAACTCTATACTTAATGCTGTTGGAAAGACATTCTTTAATAAAGTAATGGGTGATGCTAAAAAATCTGAGCGTCCCTTTGATGGTATATATGCAGAGAAGATCATAGATAAAATCAAAGAGCAAAAGAAAACGAAGGATGTTCTTGCTGTAATAAAAGGAACCGAAGAAAATAAAGGAAAACGTACTGCGGCCATTGATGAACAGATAACACGTATTAAGCAAACAAAATTTTACAAAGAACGTAGTGAATCTATTCATTGGCCATTTAAAAGTTATCGTCAGAATCCATTCAAGTTATTTGATCTTTTGATACATCAGATAGCTCCACCATTTATAAAAACTGGAGACCAAGTTGTTCCCTTGGATACTTACCGCAAGGATAAAGATGCTATAGCTCTCTATGATGCTATACGCAGTGGTGCTCCTATAGGATATGAAGGTATAGAACGTGATGATCTGTTGAGTATACTTGAACAACAGATAAATGTACAGTCTATTATCCGCCTTCAGGATAACCTTGAATCATCCAACAGGCTGATCGATCAGATAGAGACAGAGATAGCTATTATTAAGAACAAGAAACAGGCACCTTCTAATCAACAGATAATATCAGTACGCCAGGGAGTGATGGTATTGGGTAAGAAGTTCACAGATGCTAAGAAGAAGTATGGGACCTGGCTTTATTTGAAAGGATTATCTGGCACTGGTAAGACTAGCTTTTTTTCACGGTGGTTGACAGGTTCTCTGGGTCTTAAACGCAATGAGTATATTGCTGTAGCGCATCATCCTAAAGCAATGGATAAACTGCAAAAGAGTATTATGCCTGAAAAACCGGCTATCCTTGCTACTGCATTTACAAAAAATGACATTGATGATAATGTAAGATTAGTTGTTCTTGATGAGGTAGGTCGCCTGTCAGCCTCAGAACTTGGTCATGTAGCTGATGTTGTTATGGCAGTAAATCAGGGTCGTGATAAGCCTGTCTATTTAATGGCTATTGGTGATCCTACTCAGATAAGCGATAGGGATGCGCTTAGACCCGTAATTGCAGATCCAGGCGAAAGTAAATCAAGGATACAGGAATTGGATCCTCTTACCTCCATCTTTCGTACTAGCAGTAGTGCAATTTTATTTGTTACAGATGTTTTCCAGGATAATTTTAAACCTGTAACAACTCTTGTTACTAAGGCTACAGATATTATAGGCAAGCCTGCTGATGGTGTTCATGTAAGTTCAATATCCGAGGATCTGAAAAAACAATTAGATGTACACCGTGATAATAATCGCAGTAAAATTATTATTGTTACTAATGAAGTTGCTCAAAAGAGATATGAAGAAGAATATGGTACTATTGCTGAAGTTCTTATGTGGCATGAGATATCTGGTATTGAATACGATGAGGTATATATTGATATAGATCCAAAAACCTTTGAATTTGTTAAGAAATATAATGAGGCTGCTTATACTGCTGTTGGTCGTGCTAAACAATATGTTTTCTTTAGGGATTACACTGGTAATTTTGAATACTCTGTCTCTGATGATATGAAGATAGAGGAGAGTGAGGAGGATATTGATGCCAGGATGCTTGCCCAATACAATGAGAGACTTGAGTTTGAGTCGGATGTTCTTAAAGATATGATGCCCAAGGCTAAGGCCAGAACTTTTGAGACACGCAGTATAACCAAACAGGATGTTGAAGATCTACAGGAACCACAGGTAGAGAGTAGGGAAGACTATACTGATGAACCAGAAACACCCGTGCAGTCTCCGGAAGATGCAGGGGAATGGCTGGATATAAAACTCGATGAGATAGAGAACCATGATCCACAGTATACCAGCCATGGTCCCATAACTCATTATGGTATTAGTGGAGAACTACGTGATTCTCGTGTAAAGGTAGGATCCAAAGTTAAATATATTAAGGTACGTAATGAGGAGAAAGATCGCTATGAGATCCATGCCGTAGGGCAGGAGCTTCACAATGATGGTACTCCAGTGAAAGGAAATGTATGGCATCGTATTGCTGTCCTTGGTGAGGAAGAACTTCATAACACATCTCTGGGACAATACCTTTCCCGCCTGAGTGATGAAGCTACTGACTCAGATGGTCGTCACCTGTCTACAGGTCTTAGCCGTGGAACAGTAGGTAAATTTACTACCGAAGAAGAGGGTCCCTTTATCCTGGCTACAGGAACAGTTACTAAAGCACGGCCACTTCAGTATGATTATAACCCTGCGTTTGAGGATAAAGGGTTGGGTATGCTTGAGCGCCTTATGGATAAGGTTAATAAAGCATTCTCATACAGACAGAAAGAGAATCTCTCATATACTGTAAAGATATACAAGAATGGTGACCTCTTACCTAACAATGTTCTTGTACAGAATAGTAAGATTAAAGCCGGTGTACCCTATCTTGAGATTGAGCGTAAGACTACTAAGGATGGTAAGGAGAAGACATCTAAGTTCCAGTGGGTACGACTCAATCCAAGAAAGTTAAGACAGAATGATAAAGACATAGGCAATCTACAGGAGTTTCTGGATGCTATAAAGGTTATCGAAAAAGAGGTAGGTATAGTCTATGGTACTCCGGAGGTCAATGAACTTCTGCGCCGATTTAAAAGAAACTATACTGTTCAGGAGAACGAAATTGTCCCCAGAAAACCTTCATATACCTGGGATCAGTTCAAGAAAGATCGTGAACAAGGATACCTGGTAGAACTTACCGAGGATAAATTTAATAGTCTCTCCAAGCTGGTTGATCCTATTATCCGTCTTTACTATGGTCCTTCTGATGATGTAGAACAGAGGTTTACCACGGAAGAGGAGATGTGGGGTGCTGTTGGTGTAGAGAATAAGGATAATCCTGATGAGATATATGAATTTGTAGAGCTACCTGGTCGTGGTGAAGGTCGTGTTAAAATTGTTGATCGTAAAGATGATCAGAAATTTACCTATCTGCATGGTCCGGGCCTCAAGGAATTACATGGTCAGGCACAGACTACACTAGACTACCTTGCCAGGGCCAATGGATCTGTTGCTGGATATAATTTCCGTACCAGGCGTGTATGGAGAAAAGGAGGAAAGGGTAAAAGGAATTTTTATTATACCGGTGCCAAAAGCTTGCTTGCCAGTGAGACAACTCTGGGTAAATACTTTGATGAGATAAAGGGGATCCTTGATCAGGTTACCGAAGATTTTGAAAAAGAAGGAGAAGAGTTTCATTATAGTGCTTTACTAAAAGATAAAGACAACCATTACCTTACCGATGATGCTAACATGAAAGTCATAGAGGATTTTCTTGTAAGGGCTGGGTATTTATCTCAGGTAGACATTGATCAGATGCGGGTAGAGCATACTACTCCAGTCATTAATACAGCAGAACTGGAAGCTGTCCTTGGATTTGACAAGGAAGGTAATCATCCTTCACTTTATAAACCACTCGATTATAAAGAGTTTAATGATCTTGGTGAGGATGTTAATGGTAACCGGCAGCAGCTGGATGATTTACTTGTGAATAATCTTAAGGAGATCCTGCCTACAAAAATCAATATCAAACTTGATATAGCAAGGGAAGAACGTAAAGAGGGTGTATATACCAAGGCGAAAAAAACAGTTAAGTCTGCAGAGGATAAGCTTAGGGATATCCGCAAGCGTAGACTTACCGGGGCCCCAATGGAGGAGCTTGGTAAGAAGATAACCCAGGAAGAAGCTCGCAGGCTTGCACAGGAGATTATGCCTGATATTAAAGAAGAGGAACTGAAATTTGTTACCCGTTCTCAGATGATGCTTATAGCTGGACAGATGGATGCAGGTCATTATCTTAATGGTATCTTATATATACAGCGTAATGAAGATGACACAGTACATAAAAATGTCATCAGGCATGAGGTATTCCACAAGGTTTTTAATGAGTTTCTTACACCAGTAGAACAGCGCAGACTGACAAATGCTTTCAGGAAAGAATTCCCTGAGTTTAAAGACAAGGACTTTTATGAGATCGAGGAAGCCCTGGCAAAGAACTATCAGCTATGGAAGGATGAGAAACTTAAGGTCAAGGACGGTATCCTTTTAAAGTTCTACAACTGGCTCTCCAGGGTATTCGGATTTGTTAATGGGAATGTAGACAACATCAAAAGATTCTACAAAACCGTTGAATCAGGCTATTTTACTGATGTTAAAGGCTCTGCCATTGGCATACGCCGTGGTATGAAGGAGATAAACCGTAAATATGGGGACTCTACGATCTTAAACTACCGTCAGTCCTTGAAAGTGTACATGGATGCAAGGAGTATTATTAAAGGAACCTTTGCTACTCTTCTTCAGGAAGGGTTTAGCGGTTATCCTGTATCACGGAGAGAACTTAAAAGTATTGCCAGTAACTTAATAGAAGCTGATCTTAATGAGAATCAAACAATCTATAATGAACTCGATAAGGATAAGAATCCAGGGGAAGCTGCAGCTTTTACAGAACTTATAAATGCTCAGAAGAAAACCCTAGAGAATTATGATGAATTGCTTGAAGATGTCTATCCAAGTTGGAACTTTGATGGATCCGGAGAGATACTCGTTGATACCAACCTTACTACAGAGGAAATAGTACAGAACTATATAGATGAACGTGAGAAGGTAAACATCAATGACCATACCAGGGAGAGTGATGAAGTAAATAATGAGACAAAGCTTTCGGATGTAGTAAAGGACTTTCTTTCTAATGTTCCTATCGATAAAGGATACATGGAGTGGCGTGAGGCTTATATCCGTACACTGCAGCTAATGGAAGGTGGACAGCCTTATGCAGACAACTGGGATCAGCAGCTCCTGCAGGCATGGGGAGAACTAGGAGAGAATCCACGTTCAAAGGTAGTGGTGGATCATATCATAGAGGTTATTAATCGTGCGAAGAAAACAACGAATGAAAATGGTGCCCAGCTGCCAGACACTATGAAGTTCCTTGATGAGGATACATTTGTTCATCATACAGAGAGTGTAAAATCTATTGCCGGTCCTGTAGGTTCGCGTGTTGAAGGGGCACAGGTACTTAAAAGAGGAACAGGCCAGTCAACAAGAGGATGGTTGTTAGAACTTGAAACAGAATTTAATATCAGTCCTAAAGATACCAAGGCGCTCTTTATTAAACACCAGAATGAGAATGTTGTCAGGTCCCTGGTAAATAACATGGTGTCTCAGAAGAAGAAGAACCTTTACATAGCAGAACGTAAGAATGAGTTTGGCCTCTGGGAGATGGCATATATCCCTGCTAAAACTCTGGGTCCCAGAGATGGTCTGTCATCCTTTATAATAGATGGACTTGATGAAAGGTTCCCGGATCAGGATAGCATAAAAAAATTTATCAGAAACTGGATCAATCCAAGAGTGGATGAGCATCTGGCAAAGAAGGAATTTGTACGGGAGTTCTTACTCTATCTTGGTGCCGGTCACCTTGCAGCTACCATACCTGATTATAATGTTGGTGTTATATATACGGATATTATTGAGTTTTTTAAAGAGGATGCTAAGATTGTAGGGCAGGTAAAGGAGAGGATTACTGATGAAGATAATCCAGAAGAACAGGAAGAGATTGTTTACTATGATATTCATGATGCGCTGAAGAACAAAACAAGTATGGTTAACCGCATGGCTGACCTACTGAATGTCGGAGCACAGTTTATCCGGGCAACAAATACCCGTGATGTAAGTGGTAAGCGTAAGTATATGCACAGCCTGGGGTCACAGGCACACGATACAATCTTTAACTTCTCAAACAACAGGGAGTACAAGACAGGGAATATGTCTCTAACAAAACTTCCTCATACAGAGACAGAATTCTTTGGTGATAACATCTTTGTGTCTGGTTTGAATAAGATCCATACTATCGTGGACCATGATGGTATACGCAACATACAGCCATCGGGTAAGACTACCGGTATTCTATATAAACGTGAGGATAAAAAGAATTTTATATCCAGATCCTTCGTCTTTGGTTTCCTTGATCGTGTTCGTCATTCTGTAAAAGAAAAGGAGAGGTACTTCCAGTTTGTTTATCCTAATGGTCGTAAGAATGCCATGGGTGCAGAGGTTAATGTACTTACTCCGCAGCAGGTTAAGCAGGGA
>Ga0307377_10002022_pt1 | contig 24445 bp, 17 predicted proteins | sample TR3MG_FD_202535 | JGI IMG/M metagenome (GOLD analysis project Ga0307377, IMG submission 202535) | Soil microbial communities from Risofladan, Vaasa, Finland - TR-3 | ecosystem: Environmental > Terrestrial > Soil > Coastal area > Acid sulfate soil | place: Finland: Risofladan, Vaasa | collected...
AGCAGCCAGAATAGAAACTTTCCGAAAAGTTTTAAAAGAAGAATTAGGTGGAAAAGCAGAACAAATAGCGTTAATACAGGGAGTACAAAATAATACGGAATTACTAGAATTATTAGAATCTACTCCAGAGTTAATGGGAGTTTATGATCTTTTAGTAATGAATCAAGCTTTTGATTCTCTTGTGGATCATAACTATAGAAAAATCTTCGAATTTGATGAAGCATCTAATAAGTGGGGTATTACTGAACAAGAAACCACAGTAAGGCAAGGTTATAATACTAATGATAATATGGAAAGGGCATTTACAACTATGATGTCCATTAGTATGACACACCTTGAATCTACCCCGGTAATGACTTGGAATGAAGAAGAAGGACACTATGAAGTTGGGACAAAATATTTAAATAAATATCAAATATATAGATTTTTAGATAAACATTTTAGAAATGTTCCACCAGATGAAGAATCTATTAGAGAAAAATTTAACGATCTCAGACATGATAATGATTCAGAAGTAGCTGCATCTTTATGGGTAAGATTTTTTGCAGAAGATAGATATCCGGATACAAGAATGAAGCCATCAAAACTTTTTGATGGTAGAGGTGTAGAAGAAGTTTTTTCTATGACTCATGTAGCAAAACAAAATCCTAAGCATTATACAAATGTAGGACAAGCTACCCATAAAATTAGAGCAGAGCATATTCTGAATAATATAATGAGTAGTTTCATTACTGTACAAAAACAACAGTATGTAAGCTCAGAAAAAGGTGTACAAAATGTTCCTACACATGGTACTGCAACAGCAGATCAACTTAAGAAATATTCAACTAGATACTTAAGTGAAAGAAAAGAACGGTATACTACTGGACTAGATATTAATTGGGATAATAAAACAAAAACAGGTACATTAAAATTCTTTGGAGAATCTTATAAAATAGAAGGTACGGAAACTCAGTTAAGACCTATTCGGTTATCTCCAGACAATAATCTTTCTATGGATCAGTATAGAAGCCTTCTTAATGCTATGGGATTCAGTGTGAATAACATTGGTATACCTAACTTTACAGACACTTTTATTTCTAAAAATGGCTCTCAATATTTTGATGAGTTAATTGGAACTGCTGCTTATATACTACATGCAAACAATTCAACAAAAGTAGAAAATGGAAGAACATTTATTGATGATGCAGGCTTTAATACTGGATTAGTAGAAAAAGTTTTAAAAGACGAAAAAGATACAGAAGAAACGCTTGGATATTCTCCTATTGAATATAAACCATCTGCAATATTATTTCAAGAATTTGACTATATAGCTAATTTTGTAGATAAGCATTATGACATAGAGAAGCCAGATGTAACTAACAATGCTGCAGGAGATCAAGTATCTACATATGCTCCAGGTTCTCCTGAGTATAAATTAGATATGCGTATACAACAAATGCATAAAAAAGGGATTGCAAGCAACTCTGTCTTTGTTAATAATGTTTTATTCAATGGGCAATATAAATTTACTGAAAATCCATTTTATAATTTGGATGCTTATGATGGAGTTTCTCATAAAAAATTAACCGATAAAAAATCATTTGAGTTTGATTTTCTTGGGTTATTTGCAAGATCTGTAGTAAACTCTAGGTTTACCACAGCAAAAATTAACTACTTAGTATTTTCCGATAAATCAAAAATACCAGTAGCTGAAGTAGAAAGAGAATATGGATATCTACCAGTTACATCTTCCGGGGAATTAGATGAAGATTCTTTATATCAAGAATATGAAGATTCTGTGGGTAGCTACTATTCACAAGTAGAAGCTAAAATGTTAGAGGCCTGGAAACATGTAGCTAAAACTTTACCTGATAACTATGATGTTGAAGGTATCCTTAGAGCAACAAACTCTCAAGAACTTTATGATGCAGTTGAAGCAGCTCAAATAGAAGTAAACGATGTTATGAGTTCTGATATGATCATGAATTATGATTATATAAATAGAGAAGGATATGTTGGTATACGTTCTGATTTAAATGAAATCATTAAAATACATAAAAACCCAGCTAGATTAAAAGAATTTCTTGAGTTCCAAAAAAAGGAATTTATTGAGAATATAACTAAAAAAGATAAAGTTATTCCAGGACAACCTAGAGGACGAAATCTTAATTTTAAAATAGATAATGAAAACTATCAAGATATTAATAAGTCTATCTCGGAAAGATTCTCGGTAAAATCTTCCGAATGGAAAAAAGGAAATGTAGTTTCGGAAGATGGTACTAAAATAAACCCTCTTGTTGAAGGATATTTTTGGCATCATATAACTTTAGCTCACAATATATCTACAATAGGGCACGGTAATGTATTTCAATATAAAGGTGGAGGAATTGAAGTTCTACCACAATATGACCAAACTTCTGATGAAGATACTTTCTCATTGGCTAAAAGAGTTTCTTCATTGAGTGCTAAAAATAATAAAGGAGAAGCTAACGAAGAAATACTTACAATGAGAGAAGATTTTTCTGATTTTGAGTATACTCCAAAACAAAAAGATGCCCTTCTTAAAGTTTCTAAATTAATAAATGCTAATCAAGAAGATTATTTTTTACTTGCAGGATATGCTGGTACTGGTAAAACAACTATTACAGAAAATATAGTTAATTATGCTATATCACAAGGTAAAAAAGTAAAAATTACAGCTCCTACAAATAAAGCTGTTACTGTCTTAAAAGATAAATTTGAAACAAAACTAAGGGGTAATGCTGAATTTGAAACTATATATAGAACATTAGCTTGGAAACCCTCTACAAGAAGAAATGTTCCGGATGAATTCCGTGGTGGAGATTTATCTAATACTGTCCTTATTGTTGATGAAGCTTCAATGATGAATAGTGATGTATTACAATCTATAATTAAGAGTGCTAAAAGTACAACACAAATTATATTTTTAGGAGATAGTTTCCAGTTACCTCCAGTAAATAGTAATAAAGATCCGAAATTATTTTCATGGAATAGAACTGAGTTTAAAAGAGAAAACAGTATTGAACTTACAGAAGTTAAAAGAATTGATGAAAGCTCAGGTATATTAAATGTTGTTACAGCATTAAGAACCTCAAAGAGTTTAATTGCTCCTCCAGGCAATTCGAAAGATGGAGCTTTTAGATTGCAGGAGTATCAACAAATGAAAGCTAACTGGCTTGATCAGGTTGAAGCAGGAGATGATGTAGTATTTGCTGTATATAAAAATAAAACAAGAGTTACATTAAATAATGATGCCAGAGAAAGAAAATTTGGAGTACGTTCAGAAAACCATCTTTTAGCAGGAGATAAAATTATTGCTATCTCAAATGGTAATAACTTTGTTAATGGAGAAACATTTGATCTTAATCAAAAAGTGGAATTTATAGGAGAACCTATATCAGTACGATTAATTGATAATAAGTATCCAATGAAAGGACTCACAACTCTTTATAAAGTAGTTATTACAGTTAAAGAGATAAATCCAGTTACTGGAAAAGAAGAAGACATAAGAACACCTTTTATATTTTCTCCGGACATTATAAAACCATCTCTTATACCGAGGAATGATCTTTATAGCCCACAAGTTCAAAAAATGAAGGGAAATGAGAAGTTATTTTCTTGGATGAAAGAAGGATGGGGAAAAGAAGTGTTTGGGGATAGAGAGAAAGCTGATGTAATAACTTATGGATATGCCCTAACTACTCATAAATCTCAGGGAAGTCAGTGGAAACATGTATATGTAGATCCTGAATCAACTCAAGATCCTAGATGGGTATACACTGCTTTAACAAGAGCAAGTGAAAAAGTTACTCTAGCATCTTCTAGTAATTACAATACAGTTACTTGGGACAGAATACATGAATTAGCTAGAGAAGGAGCTAACAGTGCGGAATTAGAATCTACTAATGCAAAAGAAGACAAAAAACTTGAAGATAGTCCAATTACTCATGAGATAGATTTATCTGAACAACAACAGAATGCTCTTTTAACTGGTTCTATGGATATGTTTGTAGAACTGGATGAAAAACTTATAGGAATACCAAAAGGACAAACTGGTATTGTAAATGTTGGAGGTAGATTGTTTGCAGTAACACATAAAGGTAGTTTATATGCAAATGAAGCAGGGGCCCGGGAAGAACTCGTAACAAGGCTTGGTAATCCACTTATACATAAATCTTTCCCAGCTAATCCACTTCTTGAGGCTGGTATGAAACCAGAAGATAAAAGTGGAAATAGAAAAAAAGATATTGCTATGGCTGGTATCTCTACTCAATATATAGGAGATGGTATTACTAAATCTTCTACAAACATATATAAAGATGCTTGGGGACGTAGAGCTAATACTGGTAAATATGATTCTAATGATATTGTTATGATCAGTGCCAATGGGCCGTGGTCAGCTGAAATGTCAGTTATAGAAAGCAATTTTAATAAAACTTATGTTCCTCTTTTAAATAAATTAATAGAAGCTAAAGGTACTGTAGTAGTTGGTAATGCTAAAGGAGGAGATCAATTAGTAAGAAAATATCTTGAAGATAATGGGTATACAAAATACCCTTCAGATGATAAGTTTGATTTTTATGTATCAAGGGATAAAACTCATATAGGAAATGTAGCTCTTAGTGCTATAACTATACCTACAGAAATAGAATTCAAATCTGACAATATAGAGAAAATTGAAAGAGGAGATAAGGTAACAACTGTTAGAAGTACTTCACAATCTAATAAAATAGGAATACCTGTAGGAGAAAGTAGAATAACTAAAATAGGTTCAAAACACTATGTAGTACATAATAGAGGAGAACTTACTATTGAAGAGGCAGGCGGAAAAGAAGTAATGCTAAAATCTGAAGGTATAGATGTAGATACTGATGGAAATTACAAAACAAAATATAAGCAAACTAAAACTTGGTTAGAAGATACGGAGAACAAGAATAGATTACATGTATATGATATAGAACCATATTTCGGACCTGTTCCAGAAATAAAGTCTGAACAAATTGTAAATGCAGGAAATGTTGTAATAGAATCTTGGTTAGATAATAAGGAAAAACTAAATGTTTATACAACCATCCCGTATGAAGAAGGAATGTTTGATAGAAAAAATACTATATCAAAAGAAGAGTATTACAATAAACTTAATCAAAATATACACTACTCATATCTTGATCAATCTAAAAGAGCAAGTTTAGGTACTTCGCATTTCTATCAACCTGTTCTAGCTACATTAGATGAAAATGGTAGATTACTAGAACCAACTAGAAACCTCCCAGAAAAATCAAAGATCGCTTACTTTAATGATATTGAAACAGGAAAAGATACTTTAACTAAACCTGGTAGTATTTTAGAAGATGATTTAGCAGATAGAAGAATTCTATCTAGTGGTAGGTTATTAGCTCAAGAGATTTATGATGGAGCATTCTGGATCTTACCTATAGAATTAATAAAGTTACAAAATTCTTATGGAGGAGAATATTCCCAACTAAATAGTGATATCATAAAAGATATAACAACCCACTATGATGATATACGAGGCTCTGTAAGGCACGAAAAGAAAGCAACATATCAAATTACCAACGAGCTTGTTAGAATGTCTAGAGGCAATGGTAGACTTGATTTTGAAGTACTTGTACGTAAGATGTTAAGTGATCCTTCTGTATCCTTTGAAGCAACAGATATAACACTTCCAAATGGCAATGTACTTAGCGGTGTTACAAATATGTGGCAAATATTTCAAGAACTAGGAGGATTTGATTCTGATACATCGTGGAATGATTTAGTAGAAGTTGAATACCTAAATCCAAAAATAGCTAATAGATACGTAGGAAAAATTGGTATTAATACGTCAGTTAAGACCGGACAAACCAAGACTAATAAAAATCTATACCAAGTGATAGAAAACGATTCTCCACTTGAAGTAGCTGAAGTAAAAAATGATTTTAGTGGTATCCAATTAAACCCAAATCATACTCCAGACCATGTACAAGACAATCTAAGTATGATTAGCCAGATGATTAAATCTGCAGTTCTTGAAGGCAAATCTACAAGAGATGCTCATGAAGTACTTGAAGCATTAAAGATATTAACAGATTATAATCTTAATAAACAATTACTTCAGAATGATGCATACGCTAATGATCTAAAAGCATTTGTTAAAGATGTAATGAAGGATTCTACACGAACACTTGATTACTTTGATTCTTTTGTTGATAAAATAAATGATGATAGTTATAATTTGAGTTATAATGATAGACTTGTTGTTAAAAAAATGTATCAACAAGTTACATCTGCTATCTCAAAAATAGGTATAAAACATAAGTTTAAAGGAGGACAATTTGTTGTAACTCCAGTTACAAATATTGTTATGATTTATGATGTAGATACGGGAAAAGGCATTGTACCAATGACTAAACCTGTATTGGATGAATACTTAGAAAAAAATCCAAATGCAGTAGTATCTAAACCTAGAAATCTACAATGGATGAAATACTATCATAGATCCCAGGTGGATGAAAAAGGTAATCCTCTAGAATTAATGCAAACTCCCGAGTGGAGAGAATTAAGAGAAGCATATGATGAAGATCCTAATGGAGATAGACATGAAAATGCATTAGAAGCTTATTACACTTTACTAGATACAGGAGAATGGACTGGAGAACCAGCAGAGGTATTACTACCAAGTATATTCCGTAAAGATTTTGGAATAAAACAAGGTGATAATTTGGCTGATTTTATGTTATTTGATGAATTATCTCCAGAATCTAATAGGGTTTATCAAAAACTTGAGAAAAACTTAATAAGTAGTAGAAATGCTAGAATACAAGATGCCTACAAATTATATGAAGATGCATTAGAGGAAGAACAAAAGGCTAATCCTGGTAAATTAGCCCAAAATCTAAATAAAGTAGCTAAAGTAAATGCTGCTTTTCAAAGATATAAATCTTTAAAAGCATCTCCTAATGCTATTGATGCAGAAACAAGAAAACAACTATTAATAGATACAAAAAGAAAAGTAGACGAATTACATATGGGATTATCAGGACTTGTGGCTCGTATTCCAGGATCTGGTAAACAATCTTGGAATGCTTTTAAAGTAGTTGGATTTATGGATAAGTTAAGCAATGCTATCGGTCTTCCTGTTGAGTCTATGGTAGTTAAAGGAGAAGATTTTGATATTGATAAAGGTAATGTCCAATTCTTCGAAATAATGGGTAGCAAAAACAATAGGATAAGTGGAGAAAGATTCCCATGGTGGATTGAAACTGAAGACGGAAGAATTCTAAAAAATAGTGTTGAGAATGGTAGACTTTTATCCAAAGAAGAAATACCCGATAATCTCAGATATAGTAATGATGAAGATGTACTAAAAGCTATAACAGAAGCATATCCTGAATCATCCGTATATGATTGGTATGAGTCAGGAGTTAAGAATTATGTAACAGCTAAAATGATGAAGATAGGTCTTGATGGTAGAAATGCTATTGAGGCTAATACTCCAGTATCAACAGAATATTTAGCTAATAAGGCAAAAGTGAGGTTGCCTAGAATGTGGATGAGCCCATGGAATGCTTTATCTGTTCCAGTGATGAAAATGGAACAAATGGCTGGTAAGGGTATGGTCGGATTTGAAGCTAATGCTTTAAAAACATATGCTACAATTTATCATGCGGTAATGGTTGCTAAAGAATTAGGTGTTAAAACTTTTGATCCTAATTTTGAATTCACATTTTTCGATAAGCTCAGTGAAGATAATACTTTAATGAAGACTTATACAAGTATAGCCAATACAGAAGATATGGGAGCATTGATGGAAAAAGCCTGGATGCATTATTCTGAATTAGTAAATTCTGCTGCAGACAATGCTAAATTATTAATACTAGGTAAAGTAAATATTAATGAGAATACTTCAAATATGGTAAATGGTTTAGTATCTATTGGAGTTCCTTTTGATATCATAATAGATTTTTTAAATAATCCTCATGTATTAGATTTAATTGATTTTATAATTGAGTATGATGGTATTATGGATGAGGATAGAATCCAGGCCAAAATAAAAGATATGAAGAAAAGTGTAGATGCTAATTTATCTGATATAGATAAACAAGTGTTAGATAAATTCATGTCTGCTTATACATTAGGACAAGAATTTGCTTTAATGGCTCAGTTTTTAGGACTTAGTAAAGGATTGCCAAGTGATCCATATAGATTTAATCAATATGAATATGTTGTCAATCAAGGAGTAAATGGTATACGAAAAAGATTACTAGCAGGAGGAATTAAAGGTGAATTCAATATACATAAATTTATTAATGATAAAAGATATAGAGATAAAATATCAAGTTCATTTGAGGAAATCAAAATAGCAATAAATGTACCACATCTCTTAGCCTCTAATCCGGATATTATGTCACAACTTAAGACATATGCTGTAGCTAAAGATGTACTAAATACTGTTAGTTCTGTTCCTATACTAACCAACAGATTATATAATGAGGGTAATGCTGGAATGGGAGGAAAACTAGAAGATAGGTATAATATTGCTATGGATTTTACTTACAAATTCATAGTAGACCAATACTTACAAACTCAAGGAAAGATTAAACTTGAAACAGCTCAATACAACCTATCAAAAATAGATCAAAGAACTAGTTTTCTAAAAGATTTTCCAGCATATATTAATTTACTTAAGAAAAAATATAATAATGAATTCATAAATGCTCTACTAGAAGAAGACATACAAGTTAAATTTTCAGATTCCAGAGTTCCTATTGTTCGAATGAGAGACAGTAGGGCTATGTCAGAGGATATGAAAACAGAACTTAGAGTAGCATTTTCCGCTATAAGAGATCTTCCGGATGGAGAAAATATAATCAGAGCATTGCATACTTATAGTCTTTTAATCAATGGTGGTGGAATGAATGTATATTCATTTACTCAATTCTTTGATAATGATTCACAAAGAGTATATAATGACTTTTTAAATACAGTCAATTTGGACCGCCAAATGAAGATGGGTATACTAGTACGATCTATGAAAGAGAGTAATCCAGGTACTTTTAAAGAGTATGAAGGATATGAAGATATGGATGGCAGATTTGTAAGTGGATTAGATAACATGGTTTCTGAGATCAGGGAAAAAATTGCTGATAACTCAGATGAGAAATCTATGGTCTATTATGGTAAAGTGAAAAGTAAAGGTAAATATACATACTACAAGATATCTACTATTGGACCACAACTAAATTCACAAGATATTAAGACACTTAGAAATGCAGATCCTGTAGAATTACTTGGTATACCGTATGTATTTAACCCAGATGGGGATATAAAAGAGGCTAATATTAGATTCGGATATATGAATCAAGAAGATATTGGACCTAAAATATATGAGTATGATCCAAATGTACGTGGTAAATCATTATTTGGTGGTATTATAGAAAACTTCACTAATAAGAGAAGTGAAGAAGATCCTATGATACGTAACAATAATGTTACTAAAAATATAGATGGAAGTAATGGAGAACAAGTTACTTTTGAGAATACTCTTGAAGGATTCGAAAAACAATTTGCCCTTGCTTTCTTTAAGGATTCAGCAACTGCTCCTGTACTTTATGTAAGTAGTGATCCTCGAGATGTCCATAATAAAAATATACAAGTTAGAAGGACTTTATTTGATATGGCTTATGAAAATATGTTCAACAAAGGAGAACGTATTATATTGAGTAATAGTACCAGAGAAACAGTATCTGGAATAAAACCAGTTAACAGAACACTATTATTAGAGGGAACATCTGATATTATAATGGCTGGATATGAATTAACTTTATCAAACAAGAAGAAGATATTTGTAATCTCTCCGGAATCATATCTTGAGAATGAGAAAAAAATAACCTCAATAAGAAAAGCGTTAAAGAACTCAAGTGATACTGAAGGATTAAGAATATTCAACAGCCAGTTTAATGTATTTGGAGAGGATATAATGTATGGATATGCAGTTACTCCGGATTTTGTGATACCTTCAGATACGATACTATTTGATGAAGTATCTCTTATGAAGAATCCAAATATTGAAGAAAGAAATGATATCTATCAAGATATATTCCAAAAAGCAAAGAATCATGTAATTATTAGATCTAACAGATTCTTCAAAAACATAGAGACAGTTCCTCATACTACCTTGAGTAAATTTAATGCTCTTACAAATGCGAGAATTGAATCTAAAGTATTAGATGAAGTTGCAAATAACTTTGTTTCAGCTGTAAATGATGCAGATCTTGAGATCAGGGCAAAAATAGTATCCGTATCAGATTTTAATGATCTCGGGTTTGGTCAAGAATTTAAAGATAAAAAATCTTTTGTTGTAGACAATGTAATTTATATTGTAAGAGACAATATGACTATTGATTCTCCAATACATGAGTTTTCTCATCTTTGGGTTAGGGCTATGAAAAAATTAGATCCTGATTTACATAAAAAAATTACTAGAAGATTAGTACAACATCCTGAAGCAGAAGCTGTTAAAGCACAATATCCAGAAATTGCTGATAATGAAGATTTGCTTGGGGAAGAAATTTTATCTACCTTAATAAGTAAGAAAGCAATTCTTGATTCAAACTTACCAACACAGGGAGATTATAACGAATATTTGAACTGGATAAATGAACAATTAGTGGATATATTCCAGGATTCAGAACTTAGAAATATGTCAGATCTTCCTATTGGTTATCTTGCATACAAAATTATGACAGCAACAAAAAATCCTAAATTCTTTAATTTAGGAGAAACTGGTAAAGGATTACTTTCTGATTACTACGAAGACTATAATCTTGATAGGAAACTACAAGACTTTAAAAATAAGAGTATAAGAGAGGGAGAATATAGAATTATCTGTAAAAATAAATAAATAAATAAAAAATGGCTTGTTTTCACGTATTCAATGGTAAAGAGTTTGCTACCGAAAAAGAACTTAACGAATATTTATTAAGTAACTATTTTGGTGTAGGATTCCAAAAGGCAAGTAGAGATGAAATAGTTTCTGCAGTTAAATCTTCACAAGATAAGATACTTTTCTTTAATGAAAATGCTTATGACGAAGCCCAAAAATATGCAGATAAAATGGGACTTACTCTTAGTATAAATGAAAATAGCAAATTAAAAAGTTTAGAGCACAAATACTTTTTTGTTGCTGGTAATTATATGATAGAAGCTGTTTCTGTAACAGCAGAAATAGATACTAGATATCCTAATACCTATGGTAAGATAAAAGGAGAAGGTTTACTTGCACAAAAAGTAGGTACGGAATTCCATGAAGTATCTGAGAAAGTGATACAAAATAAAGGGGTTGTAGATAAGTCATTGACCGGGTTTAAAAAGAAATGGGCTGAAAGAGTCTCTGAACTTTATAAAGAATGGACAGCAGATGGAAGTACTGTTCTTTCGGAATTTAAAATTCTTAATACATACTCAAAAATTGCAGGAACAGTTGATGTTGCTGTAATATCTCCTACCGGAACAGTCAGACTGTTTGACTTTAAATTTTCAAGACACACTTATGATAATCCTGAAAAGAAAAGAGGTAATTCTGTACAGTTACGTGCATATGAAAAAATGCTTTCTTTAGGAGAAGAATCCATAGGAATGCCTAAAATAGAAATAGAAGATGCTTCTATTATACATATAAAACTTGACATAGGAGGAGAAAGTGAAAATGATCTTGATGATCCTTCATTAGGATTTGTATTAGAAGATGTTCAAACACAAGAAGATCCTATAAGTTATAGAGACAAAGATGTTTTTGGTAGTATTATAGGAATATCAGAAACAATTGCAAATAGTATGGTAACATCCAAAGAAGCAGATATAAAACTTCGTATGAAAATAAAAGGACCAGATAAAAAACATGCCCCCGATTATTCCGGACTTCAGTTTATTACTGGTATTGAAGATACAAGTGCATTGAATGCAAAATTAATTATAGAAAGAAGAGCTAGTCAAAAACCTACTAGACAAACAATACCTCAATATTTTTATTTTAACCATAAAGGTGAGCGAGTATTTTATAAAAATGATGATGCCAGATATGATCCAACAGAAGTTGGAAAACAAGCTAGATATGCAGAATTAGAAAAAGATTTACTTCCCATGTTACATATGTTAAGTATAGATACTGCATCTCAAATTGCAAATTATTTCCATACAGGATCCACTGAATTATTTAATACTGTTGATGATTCAGATTATGATGATCAAACAGAAAAACAAAAAAAGATTGATGATATATTAAAACCATATAATAAATATACTGATCGATTTGCAAAGTTAAATTCAATGAAGGGGTTTGAAAATGTTGGAGAGGATGTACTTATAGTATATAGAAACTTTGATAAAGACACCGGGGAATATACTAGAATAGATCTTATGAGCTTCAATACTGTTCCTAACTTTAATCACTTCCAAGGAAATAAGAGAACCACTATGTTAGGGGAATACATGGATAATTTTGAAGTAAAACAACTAGCGAAAGAAATAGGATTACCCGCTTTTACTCCGTTCGAAAATACAGAAAAGAATGGTAAATTAGTTAAACTTGGAATGATAGCCATGAAACTTAAACAATTAAATCCAGATCTTTCAATAGGCGAAATAATAGCTGTTCCTGTTACAAATAAATATAACCCTAAAGACGCTGATATACATAGACCAGTAAGAGCACCTTTGAAACAAATTATAGAACAAATAAGAGTTATATCTGAAGCAGGCAGGATGGGTAAAGATAGAACGGGAAATCCTATAGACATTAAAAAATTATTAGGAGATGATATATTTGATCTAATAACCGATAAAGAACTTCAGGATTTTTCTATATATGGTAATACAGAAACAGAGTTTTATTTTGAGATGATGGCTAGAGGATTATCAACGGACAATAAATCAGAAGACCGTCAAGATAAAAAACTTGAAGATAAATACGATAAATTACCTACTTTATTTGCTGAATTGATTGTATTGCCACAACCTGGAGAATCTCCAGATGTATTGAGAAATGCTATAAAGGAAATAAAAAACGATAACGAGAAAAAATTAAGACTTATTTCTTTATTAGCTGAAAGACAATTACAGATTATAAAAATGAATAGAGGTATTTCTGAGGCAGATTTAGAGAATAAATTAGAATACCAATTTATAAACTCAGCTATTAGGGAGTTGTTTGGTATGGTAGATGATCTAGATAAAGTAACAGATTTACATTGGGTAGAAAGAAATTTGACCTCTGCAGGTTTATTAGATGTTCCTGTTGTTGATAGATTTACTAAAATAGTAAAGGAACGTATGATGAATGTTGCTATGCATTTTGTAGATGGAATGGTAGTAAATGGGAAGTTTGAGGAAGGTTTTATGAAGAGAAAGCAAAAACCTATACAAGATCTATTCCAATCAAGAAATAAACTTAGAAGAGTTTCAGCTGGTGATGATGTTTCAGTATATATGGGATTAATGGCAGAAGATTGGTTTATGGTAAAGGACCAGGATGCTAGATTAAATTCTCCTGAAGCAGCTTCACGTATGAAGGCTAAAGGAGCTGTATGGAAAGATGGTGCCTGGAGAGTAAAAAGAAAAACAGGATATTTTTGGACAGAAGAAACTGCAGCAAAGGCTGGTAAAGTGCTTACTGAAGAAGAGAAAAATTTCATTAAGTGGTTTAATGATTCTGTGAAAGAAGGATATACAAGAACAATGACAGATAGCGATGCTAAAAATTTTGATGCTTTTTGGAAAGAGGGGTGGATACCTTTAATGCGATCTAATGCTTCTGGAATTATGCATAAGATTTTGTTTGATTCTGGAGAAGGTAAATCTCCTGCTAAAGAAAGGGTAAAAGTATTGATGAATAGAATTATAGACAAATACAAAAATATGAGCGAATTCTATGATACAGAAGTTGAAGAGATGATGAGCTTAATGAGTGTATTTGATAAACAACTTCTAAACCCTGCTAAAGAGAATTTAAATGAATACGGAGGAACATCTAGACTAACTGCTTTAGGATTGGAAGAAAATGGAGAAGGAGAAATAGTAGCCTCATTAGACCATAAAGATATGATTGAGAATAACCTGGAAAAAGTAATAACAATGTTCCAGATGACTTCTCTCCGTAAATATCATATGGATCCACTAATTCCTTTGTATAGAGCAGTAAGGAATGCTGTTTCAGTAGCTGAACATCAGTATTTTGGTAAATTTGATGGTGTTCGAGAATATCTAAAAGTGTATACTGAAAACGCTTTCTTAAATAAACGCCAAATTCCAGATAATGAATTGCAACGTAAGCTTGAAACTATTGCATTAACAGTGGTAAATGGTACATCTGCTGCTGTTATCGGGTTTAACTTATGGTCTTGGATGAAAAACTTTGAAGCTGGATATCTACATACTATGAGTAATAGTATAGCAAAAGCGATGGCCGGTGAAGCAGATTGGCCAGAATATAGAAAAGCTATGAGAGATGTATTTTACCAGGTATTCTATAAAAGAGGTGGTAGATTTACTAATAAAATGAACTCAATTATGTGGAGAATGCAATTAGGAGATATGGATGTTGAAAAACTTAGTACTTATAAGATGTATCAAGAATCGGGAAAACAGGCTTTTCAATCTCATATTGCCAATTGGGGTAACTTTGCTGGGGATTATTTACATAGAGCTATTATGGTGTCCTCTCAGATGCATGTAGATGGTAGTTGGAAAGCTTGGAAACAAGATGAAAAATCATCGGAGTGGGTATATGATGAAGATATGGACCCAAGATTTGAAGGAGCAAAAGGAGAGTCTTTAAAGAAAGCTATAAAAGATAAAATGAGGGAAAATGGCAGACTTGATGTAGATGGGAAAATGAGAGTACCATATACTACAGATCAAATAATGACTATGAAAAAAGAAGCCGATCTAACTTTCCAGAATATAACTTCCGAAGATCAAGCTTTAATAAGACAGTATGGCATTGGTAGTGTACTAACTCAAATGCAATCTTGGTTATTATCTAGAAAAGAAAGATGGGCTACAAAAGGACAGGTTACAGAACACATGGGAAAATTTGTTACCTATGAGACTGTTGATGAAAAGACTGGAGAAATTACGTACAAAACTAAATGGGAAGGACACTATATGGAGGGCATGTATCAAACTCTAGCTAACTTAAGAATAGCTTTGATGAGACATGTTAAAGGAAAGGAAAATATAGCAGAATACTGGGGTAGAATGACTCCAATAGAGAGACAAAATGTTGGTAGAACCATCAATGATACATTAATCTCAGGATCACTTATGGGAGGTCTTATGCTTATATTTGGAGCTTTATGGGATGATGATGAGTGGAAGAAAAATAGAACATTATACTATCTGACAATAGGAGCTGTCCAAGAAGTATTTGTCTTAGAGCATTTAAGAGCGTTTACAAGTAAGGCCTCTAATCCATTTCCGTCAGCTGTAATTGCTGGAAGATTAATATCAGCGATGACATCCCTTAATCCGGAAAGAATGTGGAGTGAAGGAGCTAAATATATTGGTCCAATTAAATTGATACCAATGATAGGAGAAGGAATAGAAGACTTCAAGGAAATGGCTGAATAAAAATATAAGCCCGGAGGAGGGGATCCTACCGGGCTTTTTATTGAGCAATTCATCACACAGAAATAAATGAAGGCTATACCAAACCAATTTTAATTGTAGACTATAAATATACAGAATATTTTTTAATAATCCAAATTTATTGGTAATGCACTTTATTTATCTGTATTAAAGTCCTATATAACCACTGGAGTACGTTAATGGGTATACACACACTTGATTAACATTCATACATATTCCAAGATAAGCTTCCCCATTAGCAGCTAAAGTAAATGATGGATCTTCCCACATACACACAAGATTCGGATGATGGTTTGTATAATCTATATAAGTGATTCTTTTAATACCATCTGTTCCATCTGCCCTTCCACACCATAGTTTTCTTGACCTAGCATCATATCCAGTAGTAGAAGCACCTTCCCAAGGAGCTGTTTGAGCTGCTGCATACACATATCCATAATCTACTCTTATATCTGTATATGAATTAATACCCAACCCATTAATTAAATCTTGGACTGGTTTTTGTAAATATAATCTTGACTGGCCCGATTGTGTAACATATCCCATTGCTTCGTCTCCAAAATACATATGTTCTGATGATGAATTACTTCCAGTAATAATAGCAGTACTAATTTCATTTGACCACCTATTGGGACTTACCCTACTCATTGCTCCACTTGATATATAGAATAAACCATCATTTTTATTATAAAAAAATGGGAATAAATCAAATGATGGATCTGGAAAAACTTGATATGATCCATCAGTACTAAATGTACTACCTCCAGTCCATTTACATAATAAATCTTCTTGCCATGGGAATGAAAATGTATGCTCTACAGGACTTAGGGCGCAATTATATTTATTAGCATTTGATGGGTATTCCTCTACTCTAATTTGTCTCGTTGTTAAATTAAGATATGCGGTAGGATAAATATATTCACCTGGTGCTGTTGTTGTGGTAATAGCAGAATAGTTTATTATCTGTATCTCATTTGTTTCTGCAAAGTATTTTTTTACAACCCAATATGTATTAGTATTAAGTCTTATTGATCTTCCATCAAGTGTTGTAGGACCAACTATTACTGTCCACTGATTAGCAACTCCATCAAGATCTTCATATTGAAGTAAATCAAAGTTAAATTTACATATACTTATCTCATTATATAGATTAGATCTTGTTTGGAGAAAATAGACACCAGAGTTAGTGAACACAACATTATTGCAGTTATCATATGCAGTATTTATACCGTATGGATCAGTAGGAAGAAATGTACCAAGATATGGGGATACAGAAAATGTTTTTGTTGTATTATTCCAATTTGGTTCAGTAGCTAAAGATAGATCAAATATAGCATATGCTATTCTTGCTTTTCCACCAGTTGGACTTGACGTGATTGATTGTCTAAATATTGCATATCTATCAAGATATTCTTCCATTGGTTTTAACGATGTTGTACCAGAAATCTCTTTTGAATATACAGTTCCAGTTGTTTCTTTTCCATAAAATGTTATATGTGCCGGTTGTCCAGGAATTGTTTTTACAACATTGTATATACATACACCAGATACTGGAGAAATCCAAAAAGGAAGTGTCAAAGTCATACTAAAACTATCTATATTATCAGTTTCGTAAGAACTAACTTCAAAAGAGGTAAGATCATCTAGATAAACAACTCTAGTATTATAATCTAAAAATTCAACAATTATAGAAGATTTATCTAATGAAGGACAAGGAATAGGAGGAGTAATAGACTCTAAAGCAGAAGTAAGAGAATTATCTTTAGCATATAATAGTAACTTAATATTTTTCTTAATTATATCTATCTCTTTACGAAGTTCTTTATCATTAAATTGTATATAATTTTTATTAAGAGTACTTAGTCTATTTTTATAAAAATATATTAAAGAGTTTACTGCCTCCTGTCCTGTTGCCATTGATTTATTTTTCTACTATAATACGAAATTAATGTTTTGGATCAAAGTGCCTTCTGGGAAATTTACCATTTCTATCAAATGCTTCTAATGCTGCTACACCTATTGTAACTGCTTTAAGAAGAGCTGTTCTTTGGACCTCACCCCAGTACCCCTGGGCTGCTGACTTTGATAAATATTTATTAATAAACATACACCAATTATCAATAGTGTGTTTATCATCAAAAGAGTCATCATATTCTTTTATATTTTGTTGATAATCTCTTTCACTATCAATTTCATTAAATATTTCATCTCTATGTGTTATCATAATATATCAAAATAAACTAGTGTAACAATTTCACAAGGTCTCCAGCCTGGATAGATTCTTTCCATTTCGTCAAATAACCCATCTTTAGTTCTGCATTCCGGATCATGTTCCAGGTGTAAGCTATCTTCTTTTTCAAGAATCATATGAGCTGCAATAACTTTTGTATCATATATACGAGCAGTACCTATTTTCTTTTCCGTACCGGTTTCTCGTACAATTACATGCTTTCCTTTCATTAAATCCCACTTAATACCTCTACGTACAGTGAGCATCATACCTTCCCCAAATTCTGGGTTCTTAAATAGTAAATCCATGATTATTTTTTTGGTAATATACTAAATTCATGCCATAAATATGTACTTATTTTACGTTTCTTGTCTTTTCTTTTCAGTGTTTGACACGGGTATCATATTTATAATCTACAAATTGTAATTGAACTCCCGCCTCTTCGAGTATAGTTCTAGAAGTTTTAAAATCATATCTCTCTTCTTCCCAATCAGGTTCCATACATACCAATTTTCTAATCCCAAATTCTGCTAAAGCAAGAGCACAAGTAGAGCACGGGAACCATATAACATATACTGTAGCACCATTAGGATCATTCCCAGCTGCTACAAAGTTAGCCAGAGCATTAATTTCTGCATGTCTTGTGAATTTATACTTTAGTGGAGGCTCTCTTCTTTCAGGAATATCTTTTACTCCCCATGGAAAATCATTACACCCAGATGCTGTTACATTGTTTTTAACAATTACACATCCTATTCTTCTACTGGTGTCACTGCTTATACCTGCTACTTCAACAGCTAGATCCATATACTTCTTCCACTCAGGTTCATACATCTGTTCACATAAATCAGCAATCTGATTGAGAACTTCATCTGGTGTTTTATCTATTTGACTTTCAGTTGTAATCTTAGCCAAAGCAGCTAATAACATCTTACCTTCTACGGTTTTATCATTAATTCCTCTAATATCTTTTATCATAGTATTTTAGTTTACATCCGGGAACTCCCACAGGGCTCCCTCTTTTATTACATCTTTATCTAATTCTTCTTCAGGATTAATTGTTATAACAATACCGGTATATTGCCAAGAATGTCCTACAAATATAGGTTTATGTGTTATATATACTTGTTGTCCATTAGAAGCAGTAAGAGTTGCATTCTTCACATCTCTATCTACTTCAAAATGCATCCAGAAAACCATTGATCTAGAGGTATCTTGAGTAATATCTCCCATTAAAGGTAGATGTTTTTCTCTTTGTAGTTCTCTAATCCTACGTTCTTTTTTCCATCTTTCTGCATTACATAAATGCTCTATATATTCTTTAGTTGGATAACCCATCATTAATACTTATTTCCTGGTCGTTTTTTCCAATACTTAAAGAAGCTATATGGCTTTCGTGTTAACAGATAATCTGGATCCTGATCATTAGCATAAGCCTCACGTTCAAACCAAATCATCCTGTATGCTATGTAATAAGCTATACCATTCCGCTGTTTGAATACTTTCCACCAGGTTTTGTCTGGGGACTTTTTCAATGGTAATGCATATTTTACATATGCAATAGGAAAATAGTATACCACTAATGCGTAATACATAATGTAGAACAATATCAACGCAAGCTCTACTTCCTGGAAAATGTGTGTATTCTCATGTCTAAGAAGCTTTGGAGGAATATTATCCGGATCCACATACTTATCCGATAAAAGAATATAGGGAAATATTGTCATCCCCCTAAAATTCCCGGTAAGCTTCTTGACGAATTTTACTTTACCTCGTACTTTATACATCTTTCTCGTATTTAGCGCATTCCCAAACCGGAGTTACCACGCTACAATCAACACAGATTGAGAATAATTCGTTAGCTATTGAGCAGTTGTTCTTACGATCTTCTGGTTTGAAGTGTTTGCAATTTAACCAACATAGACAATTTTCTCTATGCTTACCTTTGTTCTTTTCGAGTACTGACACCTCAGTACCATGATGTTCATACTTTACTATTTTGCTCATTCTTCCATTGTTTATATTTTACTTCCATTTGTTCGTATACTACAGATGGTACATCCATTTTAGTTGTTGGATTAACAGCATAATAACACATTTCAGCTGCAAATAATATTGGATCATTCGGAGAAGAAACCATTTCCAATATGTTGTTACATTTTTCACATAGCTCAGCAGCTCTACCATCGGTTTTGAGGTCATAGCCTGCTTCTGTGAACACTTTCTCCATAATATTAAATTCTACTTCTTTTCCCATATCTCTATTTTTTCTTGAAATCCAGCAGCACCAAAATGGCCACCACCACCTCTACGTTTACAAATTTCAGATACATCAGTTTTTCCATTATCGGAATAGAGAGACCATCTTCGTACTCCGGCCTTTCTGTCATCCCAATAACAAGCAGCACCATCATACCCATCTTCATGATAATTGATACCAAATACAGCAGGATTAAATCTTTCTTTTGAAAATGCTATAAATTTAAGATCATCAAACTCTATCTCAAACCCAGTTTTATAAGTTTGTTTGGCCATCTCACATTCATATCTGTAAATATGCATTCCTATTTTTATACCACCTATAGCAAAGTCGGCACGATTAGGATCTTTTTCTGTAGTAAGTATAAATGTCTTAGCTTCTTCAGGACTAGAACAAATACTTCTGGCATAATATTGAAAATACAATGTATTTAATTGTGTTATTTGGCTCATCGTTTTATGACGAAAAGAATCATATAATCCAAGATATGTAACTGGTTCCGGGATTATTCCATCAAATAAATATTGATAAGTAAGCTCACAAGCTGCATAACGAGTGTCTACATTGTGTTCTAGTTTCTGCATTGATGTACTATCCATAATTCTTTTCATCGAATCTATAGATGATTTGTGATGATCTATCCAGATAGTTTTGAGACTATGCTCAATAATCTCCTTCATATTAGGAGGACAAATATCAACTACAAAAGTAATACAATCTTTGAAATCCTCTTTTGATGGATTAGGATCCCCATGGTTCCATCCAATTAATCTTGCTTCCGGAAATTTCATCTTTACAATGGCTGCACTAGTCCATCCATCCAAATCAATACTATGATAAAAACATACTTTTTCCATAATTACTTATTATTATATAAATTTAATAAATCTACTGGATAAATATATTCAGATAAATATACTTTAGAACTAGAATGTTCTTTTTTCCATATATTTCTAGCTTTTACTTTTATTATAGCTTTATATCTACCGTTAGCTTTCTTCTTAAATCTTCTCATATACTTAACAGCTGTAGGTAGATCATCAAATATATGAAATCCTGATGTATAAACAGGACCATTTTTAGCATCTTTAACCTGTTTTATTATTGCTTTATACCAATATCTAGGTTTAGAAAATTCTCTAGTCTTATTTCCATCATATCCTTCAAATGAGTGAAATAAACTTAGGCTTCTTCCTTGAGGTGAACATTCTACAATCTTATAGAAGTCTCCCTGACACCATTCAAGATGGTCTATAATATCAGAAACTTGAGTTATACCTGGCTGAATTCCTGCTATTGTTTTTAAAGCTCTTGTTAAATCATTCGGACTTATATCGCTCATCAATCTCTATTAAATCGTCAATAAATAATTCAATTAAAATACTCATTGTCTTTGCACTACTTCGAATTCTTTCTCCTTCTGAGTTGAAAGCAATACGATAGTACTCCATCTTTGCAGTTTTTTTAATATTCTCTTTTGTTTTTAATGGTATATCTTTACTATTCAGTTGACTCATTATACGGAATTGTTTCTGGTCTTTCTTTGTCAAATTCTTCCCACATCTCATACAATTTAGCACTTATATATCCTATTAAATATGCTAAAGACTCATGATTATCACTACTAATTTTTATATCTGTAGACTCATGAATATACATTGCTAAATGAGTAGCCTCATGTCCCCAAGTAGTGGGGATTGGTTGCATTAGAATACAATTTAGAATTAACCCATTATCTTCTCCAGTTCCTACATTAGACATAGCAGTATTTCCCATCAATGGTCCAAATATAATTTCAAGATCATCATAATCTTTATCACATTCGGGTTTATATACATTAATAGATAATCCAAATACATCTAATTTGATTTTTCCTCTCCTCATCATTTCATGTATTTAATTTTTACATCTCCATCCAGAGCTTTGAGTAAAGCATTAACACCAAACTGAACACCGGTCTTGGATCTATATTTTTGTGATATTGCTATTACTTGTCCATTATTAGATTTAACTCTAAATAACCAATGTTCAGTTTTTAAACTTTGATACACTTCGATTATACCAGATGTTTTACTCATCTTTATCTCCGTTTGTAATTTCATCTTCACGTTCATAATTAGCATCAGGTTCAGAAGCTAAATCTGATATTAATTGTGCTTCTTCTTTGTCCTGTTTAGAGATGATTTCAGGGACTTTTAAGGCTTCATGTAACTTATCTTCAAGTTGGGATATTGTGATCTCCAAACGTCTTTGTTCTTGCTTCTGAGCCTCTATAACTAACTCCAATCGTATAATATCATTACTCTTAGTTTCATTAATAACCCTTACACTATTCATAAGAGTTTCCTGAGCTTCTTTTATATACTCTTTACTAACTTCTGTTGAAATACTTAAGCCTTGCTTAAGTAGTGGGCTCTCCACTTTTACTGCATATTTCTCATTCATATTTTATAAAGTTTTTTTGTTACTATTTTTATAGGAGTAATAAGCTCCCATTCTCCATTCTTATTTGATTTGAAGGTTACAAACCTTTCTTCATTGCCTTTCTTCTCCACCAAGAAAGTTATACTCGGAGTAGTTTCTGGATTATGTATTCGAAGTTTTTCCTGGAGCATCACTAGCGTTTCTATTTGTAAAGTGATTTCCTGAGTTAATGTGTTCATCAATTAATGCTTTTATAAGTTTCCAATCACTAGGTATACCACCTAGTTGTTTATCATCTATATAGATATCAGCATAAATCTTAGGAACCGGATGAAACTCTAGTTCTGGATGATTTATATTAATACCATCATATTTAATACCTTCTTTTTCAAGAAAGTCATGAACATGAAATACTGTGGGTTCTGCATCTTCAAATTTTTCAACCAACTTAGGATGAAAAGTAGAATCTCTGCAGGTCCATATAAATATTCCAAATCCTCTATCATAGAGATTATTAATAACCTCTTTTGCATTAGGCTTTAAAGCCCCTATATATGGAAACTCATGTCTTACAATAGTTCCATCAAAATCAATAGCTAGTATTGTATGAATATCTTTAATCGGTCTTATTTTCATATTTTTCTTTTACTTTAGCCAATAAATTATCAATATGTATGAACTCTATACCAGCATTTTTTGCAAACATTTTATCACTATCACTATGATCTCCTTTTCTACCACCAGCATCACCAATCATTATTGAAGTTTCTTTATCTAGATATCCACTCGCTTGTGAAGCCATATCAAAAAATAATTTATTAGGCTTTCTACCCGGGTGTTTCATCCCGATAGCTACATAATAATCCACCATAAAAGAGTGTCTATTCTTATAATATAGATTGAAATAAGTATAAATCTCATCTATAATATGGTGTAATTTTGTGTTGAATACTCCTGGATTAGTATATTTTGGAATTCCTCCTTGGTTTGTAATTATATACAATCTATGGAATTCTTGCTCATATAACTCAATTAAAGAATCCAAAACATATTCCTTAAATTTCCAATCACCCACATCAACAGGAAAGTCTTTTCCAGATTTTGTTTCTATTAAAGTACCATCAAGGTCCATAAATATTGCTTTACTCATTGTATATTTTGTTTTTGTTTTCTAACATGTATCTATAGATTGCTCTTATATTCAAAGCTTCCTCTCTTGGGTCAACCTCAATAGGCTCTATTTTACCTGTTTCTCTATTTAACCATAAAATCCAATTTGTACCATACCCATATCCTGGCATCATCTTTACTAGAAAAGCCTGATATAAACATAATTGAAGTCTATAAGATGTAATATCATTTGTAAACAAATGAGATAAAGGACCTAGCATGTTATTTCTAGGAGCATCTAGTTCTGACCCGGGCTTATGCTTATTAGTCTTATGGTCTGCTATATGGATTCTTTTATTTTTATGGTCAATTATGACAACATCAGATTGTCCAGCTACAGATATATCAAAATCGTATAATATCGGTTCAAATCGAACCTCTCCAATATGCCTGAATTTAGGCTTATGCCAAAACCATTCAAACTCATATATGAAATTTGGTATAGGACCTAACATTGGTTCTATATGTGTAATAGAATCTCCAAATTTTTCCTTCATTTGATCTAAGACAGCAACTGGAGTTAGATCAATATTCCTTCCTTTATGTTCTAAACAAGCGTGAGTGAAGGTACCATAGTCAGCTGCTTCATTTCTATTTTGCTCCCAGGCCATCCGTATCATCTCTGCTCGTACAGGAGTAGATAAAGATTCCCAATTATCAGGTTTTACAAGACAATTTGTTTCATAGTCTTCTTTTTCCGCACAATAAGTAGA
>Ga0307377_10002023_pt1 | contig 24444 bp, 25 predicted proteins | sample TR3MG_FD_202535 | JGI IMG/M metagenome (GOLD analysis project Ga0307377, IMG submission 202535) | Soil microbial communities from Risofladan, Vaasa, Finland - TR-3 | ecosystem: Environmental > Terrestrial > Soil > Coastal area > Acid sulfate soil | place: Finland: Risofladan, Vaasa | collected...
CGGCTGCACCCCCCGTCGACGTCTCTACCCCCGAGGCCGTTCACAAAGCCGTGGGTGTCGGGAACCGCATCCGTTCTGCCGACGGCAAGATCTCGCTCGCGCCCGGCCCGGACAATTCGATCGAAGTCAAAGCCAGCAACAAGAAGGTGCTCGAATTCCTGGCCGACAACCAGACCGGGCTCGGGCTCCGCATGGAGCGGGAACCGAACGGAACCTACCGCTACTACTTGGACGCCAACGAGGAAGCCGCAGGTAAGATCTCCCGGCTGATGGAAGCGCATCCGCTCTCAGGAGAGGCTTCTGAGGCGTCCGGTGGCATGGAAGCCTACGCTCCGACCGTGGCGGCTCCTGAGCGCACCGGAGCGCCGACGATGGCCGTTTCCCGCGAAGGCCAGCCCGTCGTTGAACCGATCAGGCGCCGGGAGATGATGGAGCGGCTGAACAAGGACTTCGAGAAGGTTGCAATCCGCATCGGTGGACTGGTCAAACGAGGCGCGGCGGCTGAATACCACATCATCTCCGAAGCCATTCGCGCCAAGAAGGCGAACGATCTTCCGTCCCTGATGCACGAGGTCGGCCACCATGTCCACAAACTGTTGTGGGGAAGGGTGGGAAAGAATCTGCATTCGGCCGCACTGAAGCCGTTCGCCGACGAACTGAAGCCACTCGACTACAACCCGAGCAAGGGCCGGATCTTTGAGGGCTTCGCCGAATTCGTAAGAGAATACATAACTGCGCCCGAATCAGCCCGCAAGGCGGCGCCAAAGTTCTATGAGTTCTTCGAGCGCACGCTCACCGAAAGAACTGATCTTGCTGATACCCTACTCGGACTTCGTAGCGACTACTCCCGCTGGACCGGGCAAGATCCAATCGATCGGATCATGGGCGGGATTGCCATCGCCCGGCCTCCGGATCAACGTAGCTGGCTGCACGTCGCCGAAGACAAATGGGATGATGCCTACGCCCGGTGGGTCTCGGCAAACGATCCCTTCCTGCAAGCCGCCAACGCGATGCTCCAAGGCAAGGATATCCCGATCGAGAAGCATCCCTACTTTCTCGCTCAGTCCATGAGCGGGAGCGCCGGGCGCGCGCAGCAGTATCTCGATACTGGGACCTATGACCCGATCACCTACGAACACACGGGAGACGGGCTCAAGCAGGTAGCGGAGAAAATCAGGGACATCCCGATTTCTGACCGCATCAAGAGCAAGATGCTGGCGAGAATCAAAGCCGACAAGGTGCATTTCTCGAACTTCGACGATAAGATCTGGGCCTTCCGGGCTTACACCGTGGCCGCAAGGGTGTTGGAGAAGACGGGTGAACAGAAGATCGAGACTGGCTTTGACCTGGAAGACGCCCGCGCCACAGTCGAAGAACTCGAAAGTCCGGAGATGATCGAGGCCGCCCAGGCTTTCTACGACTACCAAGACCGCGTGTTTGATTACCCCGTGCGCCTTGGCATCATGTCTGCGGCCGACAAGGCCAAAGTCAACGAACTGAACAAGAAATACGTCCGGTTCGGCCGCGTGATCGAAGAGGAGCCGGGAAGAACCCCCGGTGACAGGCCGGGAGGCGGAAACCCCATCCGAAAGATGAAGGGTGACACCCGGGACATTTGGGATCCACTGGAAGGCGCAATCTACAACACCCACGCTATCATCAAGTGGGCCGACCGGCAGCGTGCCCTCAATTCCCTGATCGACCTGGCCGATCAGAGCGATGCCTCCGGCTGGATGGTCGACAAGTATCGGCCCAAAGCCAAAGCCTTTAGCTTCAATCTCAAAGAAGTAAAGAAGGAGATCGAGGAAGCCCTCGGGCAGAAGATCGAAGAGGACGACTTGGATATCTTCACGACCCTCTTCCGTGCCGGAACGCAGGCCCCTCCCGGAAAAAACGTCGTCGCGGTACTGAGAAATGGAAAACACGATTTCTATCAACTCAACGAATTCCTCTACCGCGCGCTGCACCCGAAATCCGAGTACGACAACTCGCTGGCGCAATTCCTTTTGAAGTGGTTCGGGCCGCCCACGAGGTTGCTCCGAATGGGAGCAGTCGGGCTCAACCCTGAGTTCACCGGCATCACCAATCCCACGCGCGATTTGATCACCGCCCACATGCAGTCTGAATACCAAGGCGGCGATCCCGTAAAGCTGGCCGGGTATCTCCGCGATGGCAATGTGGGCGAAGCGGCGAGGGAGCTTTTCGGCGCAACGCTCTTCCCCCGAATCTTCTACACTCTTCAGGGCCTCAAGGAAGCTGGCCAATCACAACTCCATGCCCGGCTCCCGGGAAAGGTTTCCGCCAGCGACCTTGTGGAAGAATGGCGGGCCGCCGGCGGTGAGCACTCTGCCTACTACGCGATGGATCAGGACCATCTCGTCGACAGCCTCAAGGACTTACTGGCGTCCGCGCCCGGCTTTTTCGCGCATCACCCGATCGCTGTGATACGGATGGTCGGAGAGCTAACTGAGAACATGACCAGGCTCGGCGAGTACGGGTTGGCCCGGCGCCGTGGGGCGACGCCCATGGAAGCCGTCATGAAGGGGTCCAGGCCGGTCACGGTGGACTTCTCGCGGGCTGGATTGCTGGGCCGGGTGGTGAACCAGATAGCCGCATTCTACAACGCCAAGGTCCAGGGCACCGACCAGTTTGTCCGCGCGCACGGAAGGCGGACGCTGCCACGAAGCATGTTCCGCGGCCTCATGCAGATCACCATCCCAGCCCTTCTTCTCCAGTTGCTCAACCAGGACGATCCGGAGTATGAGGAACTTCCGCAGTGGCAGAAGGACTGGTACTTCATGATCCCGACGAAGTATTTCGGCAACGACTGGCTCTATGACAAGACCCCCTTCATCCCGCTCCCTAAGCCCTTCCTCTGGGGCCTCATCTACGGGACTATCCCTGAACGGATCTTCCAGAGCGTCGTCAAAAAAGACCCCGAAGCGTTCGACAACGTGCTGCCGATGATACTGAAAGAGGCGATTCCGAATCCATTGGGGATCACGGCCGTAATGCCGCTCATTGAAATGTGGGCGAAGAAGAGCTTCTTCACGTTGGAAAACACCGAGCCTGGTTACGTTTCCGGCCTCTCCGAGAAGTACCGGGCAAAGGGCTACACCACCCAACCAGCCAGGGAAATGTCGAAGTGGCTCTACGATACCGGAATCGGGAAAACCATTCAGGAACAGACAGGGATAGCGCTGACTCCGATCAACATCGACAACTTCATTTTCGGGTTGACCGGATCGGTCGGAATGCACATCACCCGGATCGGGAACATCATCGACCCGGATGCGCCGGCGGCCACTTCCAAAGATATCCCCCTCATCCGTGCCCTTGCTGTGCGGTCGCCAAATTCTCAATCCGATTCCATCACGAAGTTCTACGATCGGTACGAAGATCTAGCACAGCGGGCCAAGGATGCGCGAGAGGCGCTGAAGAAACCCGAAGGGCCGACCAAGGGTGCGCCAGAGCTGGCCGCCAGCGAAGAGTCCGAACTGAAGCGGCTCCGGTTCTTTCACGGGAAGATCTCTTCTCACTGGAAGCACGATCGCGAAATTCGGGACGACACCAAACTGACCCCGGACCAGAAGCGGGAACGCATCGACGCGAACACCATGGAGATGATCAACCTGGCGCGGGAAGCGATTGGCCGGCGGCCTTACGGGCGGCCGACGAGAAAGCCTTAGCCTCACAACAGGCAGAGGCAGGAGGTAGAAGCATGTATGTAGCAGTGACTTTGACACTAACGACGGCGAGTGAGTTCTACAACCTCGCCACTCTTCTGGCCGCAGTGAGCGGTCTGACGCTGGAGCGGAACCACGCGCAGGAGCTGCTCATTCAGGCGAAGTCCACGAATACCGGGGTGGTTGCCGTAGGGGATGCCAGTATCAGCGCCACGCGGCGGGGCTACGAGCTGACATCTGGTGATTCGCGGACGTATCGGACAGGGCTCCAGTTTTCGAGTGTGTACCTGAACTCGACAGCAGCCGGGGATAAAGTCAATGTGGAAGCCATCACAAATTAGGGCGCTGGCGCTGGCGGTCTCCCTGCTGCTGGCTGCCGGTGCGCCCGCGCAGATCAAGCGGGAGACGAGCGCCAATCGCAAACTCGGAGAACACGGGCTGAACGGGAGCACACTGTTCACTGGCTCCGTCGCCGCCTACTTCCCAGGCCAGGAGACGGTGAGCGGTCCCTGGGCCACGCCGGGAACGAACATGCTCCTCCAGGCGGAGGATTTGACGACGGGGTGGAATGCTAATCTAGGCGCGTCTATTGACGATGCCACCCATGCCAGTTTCACTCAGCAGTACAGCAACGTACAGCAGGGATTGGTGACATCTGTCGGCCAGAAACTTACATTTTACATTCGGGCGAGAGCAGTGACCGGCAACACGGCTCTATCCTATTCCCACGTTAACTCGGCATCTGGAGATACCACCGACTCGCTCAATTTAACCGGGACGGTCACCGATTATGCAATCACGGTATTAGGCAGGGTGGGAGGGGGCGAAGTGCTCTTTGGCATCCAAGACCGCAACGCCTCCGGTTTCGGCCAGATCGAGGTAACCCGTTTCGCCGTGATCCCCGGCACCTGGACCGCCGCTGAGTGCGCGGCGATCTACCAGTCCACCACCACGAAGCAGGCCATCCCCGACTGGAGTGGCAGGGGGAACACCGCGTATCGCGGGACGAACGCCAACGTGGAGACGAGCGACGGCACTTGGGCGGTGCGGTCGCGGAACCTGCTCGCGCCGGGGAGTGCGACGGACCTGACGAATGCGGCGTGGAATATCTCTGATGGAGTCTCTGGCCTCACCACTACATCGGTGACGTTGGCTGATGAGGGGAATTACTACAATAGCCCCACATTACCAATACCAATTGGTAGTGCATTCGTTGGTGCGGCTACGCTGTCTGGAAGTGGCGTAATAGGTCTGAAAATACTCGGATCTGGTGGAGCCTTTAGTACATGTCAGGCAATCACGCTGAGCGGCACACCGACTCGTTACTCTGTATCAGGGACAGCTATAGCAGTGGGGACTATCGCTTATTTGGGCCTTGAGAATCGTGGGGCTCTATGTGCCGGGGTATCCAATAATCCAGCTACCATCACCGCCACCAACTGGCAACTCGAACAAGTCCCCTCCGGCGCATCGGCCAGCCCGTACACCGACCCCGCCGAGCCGGTGGTGATGGGGTGGGACGCCGTTACTGACGATCTGATCACGGGCGCGGCGACACTGCCCGCAAACTGGACATTCACGACGGTTCTCAGGCCCGACGACAACACCAGCGTCGGCCTGTGGCAGAACGGCACCAACGGGCAGAAGGTCTCCCTGGACGCCAACGGCAAAGTCGCCTACACCAACGGTGTCGATACCGTGACATCCACGGCGGCTATCCCGGCGGGGCTATGGTCGATCATCTCCGTGGTGAATAACGCCGGGACGATCACCCATTACCTCAACGGCGCGGCGAACGGGTCGGCTGCTGCGAGTGGGGCAAGCAATGCCTTCACGGCCTTGCGGATCGGCACCGATGGCACGACGTTCTTTGACGGGCAACTCGCCGGGTTCATCGTTCACAACACCGCCAAGACGGGGCCGCAGGAACTCGCCAAGGCGAACCGGATGGCGACTGACTTCTGGAACCGCAGGGCTTTTAGAACCGCCATCACCGATGTCACCAACGCGCCGCTGTACGCATGGCTGCAAGAGGTGCGGGAGATTCTATGGGCGCGGCTGCTGCCCGTGCCAGGAGGGGTGAGATGAGAGTCGCAATCGCCGTCATGCTGTGTCTGCCTCTCGCGGGGCAGGTCGCGGCGGTCAAGATCTACCCGGTCCCTGTTGACTGGAGCACGGTCAAGCGCCCCACGTTGGCCGCGTCGATCACCGCGCTCAAAACGGAGCGCACGGCGGGGGACTGTCAGGACTGCCTGCATATCAGTGGGCCGGGGGTCTATCAGGACGAGAAAAAGGTCATCTGGTATGCTATCCACCACCCGAGAATCGGACTCGTGGCGGTCCAAGACAGGGCGCTGTTCACTGAGATCGCAAGATGCCCCAAATTCGTTGACGGCGAACACGACGAGTTGTGGCTCACGAACTATCTCCGCGACTTGGCAGTGGCGGGCACCGTCAAGATGTGGCGCGAGAAACCCGCGGTCTACGACAAAGAAGGAAACGTCGTCACACCCGCTGTTCCTCAGATTCCTGCTGGCTGGGCTCCGGCGACTCCCAAAGAAGAGTAATCCCAACAACAAACGAGGCAATCCTATGAAACGAGTCCTGATCGTTACAGCGTTGATCTGCGCCTGGAGCTGGCTGGCTCTTGCCGCCACCACGGTCTCTGACACCATCTACATGGCCGATGGCACCTTGGCGGAGGGATCTCTGACCGTGGACTTCCCCTACGCCTGCACCGGGCCCAACGGGAAGAGCATCGCCATATCAAGTTTTCCGATCAGCGTGCATCTGGGCCTTTTCACGGTATCGCTGGAGCCCAACGACACCTGCACGACGACCTACTATATCGTCACCTACAAATTGCGAAAAGGGTCGCAAACGAAAACGCAGCGCGAGTTTTGGGTTGTGCCGACCAGCGGGGACACGCAGGGGATCGAGGATGTGGCGACAACCACAGTTAGCCCGCCGTCGACGCAATTCCCGATCACGCAGTTGACGGCCTGCGCGGCTTCCGGGGAAGCGCCCGTTTCGAATGGCACTTCCTTTGTCTGCAGTGCGGTGCTCGCCAACCCGATGAGCGCGGTGGGAGATTTGCTCTACGGTGGCACGGCCGGCGCCGCAACGCGGCTGGCCGGGAACACATTGGCCGTCAAGTATTATCTGACCCAAACCGGAGACGGCGCGAACAGCGCGGCACCGGTATGGGCGGCATTCCCTGATTTAGGCAGCACGTACCAGCCATTGGATGCGGCTCTGACTGCACTCGCGGCCGGCAGCGACTATGTGAAGTTCTCAGGCCCGGCCACTGCAATCAAGACGTTTACCCTGCCGAATTCTGATGCGACTCTGCTGTACAGCGGTGGGGCACTGGGCACGCCTTCTGGTGGGACATTGACCAATGCAACGGGTCTGCCTCTCACGACTGGAGTCACCGGAGTACTGCCCACGGCTAATGGCGGGACGGGGATCGCGTATTTCACGGCTGCTGGACCTAGCCAGGCTAGGGTCTACACTTTCCCCGATGCTGCCGCAACCATGCTCTACAGCGGTGGAGCGCTTGGAACACCATCGGGCGGCACCCTCACGAATGCGACCGGACTGCCATTAACCAGTGGCGTTACTGGCACCTTGCCGCTGGCTAATGGTGGCACGAATCAGACCACCTGGACAGCCAGCCGGTGCGTGCAGGTGAATGCCGGGGGCACAGCTTTGGAGAGTGCTGCTGCCGCCTGCGGGGTGGGCGGCGGCGGCGCCGTCGATAGCGTGTTCACTCGGACAGGCGCGGTCGTAGCAGCAGCATCTGATTATGATGCTGATCAAATAGACTTTACGCCTGCTGGAACTATTGAGGCAACGGAGGTACAGGCAGCTATTGAGGAAGTAGCGGCCGAGGCCACTGGTGCCCCAGGTGGCGATCCCGGCGAGATCCAGATCAACAACTCCGGTGCGTTTGATGGCCGGGCTGTTGGCACTGGTTTGACGATAAACGCCACGCGCCTTGCTGTTGATGACACTGTGTACACCCCTGACGCCGATGCTGGAACAATAACTGGCGCTCGTACTATGACGGGCGTGGTGACTACTACTGGCGCGGCGGCGAAAGTGGACAATTCTGGTGCTGAGGGTGGTACGATCCCTGTTCAGGCCGGCACGGCGCCACCGGGAACATGTACGGCCAATACGGAGATGTTTTTGGACACTGATGCCGCTGCCGGGAGCAGGCTATTGCGGTGCAATGGGACCGGCGATGGCTGGACTGGCATGGACGATGCGGGGGGTGGAGGCAGCTCCTATAACCAAACAATCGACGATGAAGATACTCCGCTCACTCAACGGGCGACAGTGAACTTTGAAGGAGCCGGCGTTACTTGCGCCGATGATACCGATCAGACTACCTGTACGATTCCAGGCGGTAGCAGTGTGTCCATGCCGACTGGTGGGCATTGGCGACCGGGAGACAATGTCAACTGGCAAACAGCCGCAGGACAAGGAGTTGGGACTGCTAACTACATAAAGGTGGAGAAGATCGTCCCACCATACGACATTGCCGCTCCAACAGTGTCGTCGAGCGTTTCAACAGCACACAGCGGCCATTATTGCGGGCATGTAATCTTTGATGCTGCGCTGGATCTAGTGGAGGAAGGCACGCCTTTCTCCGTGACCTCTACAGGTAGAGTCACGACGGCATTCTCAACAACTCTCTCGGCTGGGACGCTGTATTACTTGGGCTTCTCGTGCGATGGAACCACGGCGGCATTCCACGCATTCGATACGGATGGATCTGGGAGTTGGGCCGCTGTGATGGGCGTTGCGGCGAATGACCGCTATGGTACGTGCGCGAATACCGCCGATGCGAGTCTGGCTGCTGGTGAGGCTACTTGGGCACCGGCTGCTTGTGGAACCGTGACAGGCAGCACAACCCAACTGCCATTCGTGTGGCTCATGGAGAAATAGCCATGAAAAACCTCATTCTATTTCTACTGGCTGTTTCACTCTGGGCCGCTGCCCCAACTGCCACGCTCACGCTGACTGAGATGGACAGCGGGACACAGACCGACCGGCCATTTTCGATCAGCTACGTCTTCGCCAAAGGAGACATCCCGAACTATCCGCGGCCCGTGATCGGTGGGACACCCGAGTCGATCTGGCAAGCCAATGTCAAGACTCGCTGGCGCGATGGAACGGCCTCGTGTTCGATCTCCGACGCAAGCAACACCGAGCCGATCTACATCACCTGCGCGGCTCACGGGTTTCTGACAGGCGAATCCGTGGTGATCGCGGATGTGGAGGGGAACACGTCAGCGAACGGTCGCTGGAAAATCTATGCCTTCAGCTACAACCAGTTCGCTCTGATCGGGAGTTCTGCCAACGGTGATTACACCACTGGAGGCACAGCGACCGGTCCGGGGCCTGGCAGCGTCAAGCACGCCATCATCAGCTTCACAGAGAGCTTCACGGCGGATCAGAGTAAAACTTTGACCTTCCGAAACTCAGTCAACCCGTGCTCTAGCGGCGACCAGTCCGCTTGTGATGCGGCGGGGCTGAACGAGGCGGAGATGCTGGCTTTCAATTCGAGCAACTGGGACGCCCGGATTGAGACCACAGCCTCCTCGATCACTCACACTTTCGCCGGGGCACGGGAGATCGTGGACGCCGCCACGGTTGAATACTGGCTTCTTGGACCCGTGGCCACGGTGGTCATCGTCCGAGACAACACCAGTGCCAGGGCCTACGACAAGGGATACAACTGCCTCACCAACTGCACTGGCAACTTCTCGAGTGCAACCTGGTCGGACGACACGACCAACAAAGCACTTCATCCGACGTACCAACTCTGGTTCTACACCGGATGGAACGGCGTGAAGGTCGATTACATCCTCGAAAACACTTGGGCGACGTTCGCCCAACCGCAGCGGTACGACTGGGCCGTGATGTCTGACACGAGTTTCTCTACCACGGAGGACAGCGCCAATGGCATGACTCACTACATGGGCTCCCGCTGGCGGGTTACGGCCTGGGATGGAGACGAGCCGGGCACAGTCGAGATCGACCGCAACCGCCTTTACCTCCAAACTACTGGGGTGATCCCCAACTATCCTGAAGACAAGACTATAACTCCGGGAGATCTGACCACGCTCTACAATACAGTAGCCGCTGGTGATTACGTTGTCGGCAGCGGGGATGGTCTGTGGAACAAGTATTTTCCGGCTGTCGGAGGGCGCCCTGATCTCGGGCTGTTGCCAGCTTGGTATGTTCACTTTGTCATGGGCGGATTCCCGGCAGCAACGGAGCCCTTCATCCTGGCGCTGGGCGATATTTCTGGGTACGTGGCAGCCGGCAGTGGGAGCTACAACAATCTGGTTCATCTCCGTGAGTCCGTCAAATCCGGTTACTTCTGGGATGCGGACGCTGATGGAAGTGCCGATGGTGACGCTGACGACAATATTGCCGGCAACGGAGCGTTCGGGAGACCGATCTCGATCCACACGCGCCCGACCAGTGATTACGGTGCTAAGGGTTGGTCATACCTGGTGGCCCCGGGCAGTTCGGGATGGTCCGCTGATCGGGATCATCAACCGAGCATGGTTCACTTGCCGTACCTGTTGACGGGTGATCCTTACTACCTGGAGGAAATGTACTTCTGGGGCGCATGGAACGTCTGGGGGCTAAATGGTGGTCTTACGGAGGACTACCACCGTCATGGTTCTTGGGGTCTTCTCAAGGGCCAGGTACGCGCGATGTGGGCCCTGCGGAATCAGGCGTCTGCGGCCTATTTCGCGCCTGATGGCAGTATGGAGAAAGAGTATTTCCGCACAAACGTCGACCGGATCGTCGCTGCGTGGGAAGGATTTACGGACGTGCGGGGGCCGACGTACCTGAAGGTCACCAATGCCCCTGACAATGATCCCTGTCCGGCCAGTGGCGGAACCAATGGATCTTTTTCGTACAACGCCTACAGCAAGGCTCTGTATGCCCCGGCGTCTTCAACGCCCTGGTGTTGGGGCCGGAACTTCTTGTGGCGCGCAGGGAACAGATTTCACTGGCCGGGGTACTATCCAATCCCTGGAGGCGAGGCCGAAGCCGGCATGAACGCTTGCTATACAAACTCGAATTGGATGCTCTCGATCGCCTACATGAGCGCTGGCTGGACGGGCGACATGGGATTCCCCGTCGATGGCTGGATGCGCGGCGGCGGCGAGCCAGCGATTGTGCAGAGCACGCACCCTGATTGGAACAGGAAGTTTCCCGCGGCGTACCGATTCCCGATGTATGGGACTGAGGAAGCCTGCAGCACAAGCACCTCGTGGGTTTTCCAAACACCAGAGGCTTTCTATTCGGCCTACGGGACGTATAGCTACCCCGAGTGGACCAACAACTACGCCGAAGGCGGCTACATCCATATGTGGCTTGCCGCTCTAAGCTACCTGGGCGACTACTCTTACGGGCGCTACAGGGGGCCAGACGCCCTCGCCTGGTACACGAATGAGACCAACGTACCCAACGCCCGCACCTGGGATATAGTGGGTGGCACTTTCGATTTTGATTACACTTATGCGCTGAAGCCCCGGACCAAACCGGTGCGTCCGACCGTGGAGCAGGGCGACACATTCGCGATCTTTCGCTACACGGTGCCGGCGGCCGATTCGAGCTGCACGGTAGCCGGTGGTGCTGATGGGCTGACGGGGCGGTCCCGAGAGTTCGTCAAGACCGGCCTAACAGCAGAAACTGAGTATTCCGCTCACGCTGTCTCGTGCTCTGACGACCCGTGGGGTTCTACAACGGTCGACGCCTACACCACACTCGCCACGTTGAGCGGGACGGGCTCATTCGCCGTCACGGTGGGCTCCGGATCCACAACCGTCTACGTGGACTGGGACTACGACGGTGCCGCTCCCTGGGCGAACACCGACTCGGAATCTTGCGCGGCTGGTTGCACGGTCGCGCTTACCAGCCCCAACAAGGGGCTGATCTATTACCGCATCCGGCGCGATGCCGGGGGCGATATCGTCGGCGCCGTGCGCGCCGCCATCGTGAGGTAATTATGTCAGAATATTTCGGAACTACGCAGGACTGGCTTAACCAGACCGTCCTCGCCGTGCAGCAGGTGCGCGATCAGCGCAACGTCACGGCTATGGCAGCCTACAAACAGGCCCACGATGATTGGGTGAAGTTCCGCGTGGGCGATGAGCCACAGCCGCCTGGTTCATGGGTGATCGTCAATTTTGAAGCGGTCATTGATGGAGTGAAGTACGTCGTGCCGCAGGACGATCCGGTCTACCGGCCTGATATACCGCTCTGTGAGCCGCTGCCCGTGCCGGAAAAGCCGGACTTGAGCGGCCTACCTGGAATCGGAACACCATTTTACCCCGCCCGGCCGAAATGGCGGCGGCGCATCATCGGCCGGGCGCGGCTGGACCAGGCGGGGAAGAAGCGAAGTATTGCCGTTGACGGCGAGACGGTCGAATACTTCCTGGAAGCCTACCCGAACATCTCTAATGAGATGGTATCGGCTTGGTGGGAGCCGGTAGGATGAGCATCGCAGCACTTGGCATTATCGATAAGGTTCTCGCCATCGTCGTACTGCTCTTGGAGGCGGAACCCCCGGAGATCCGCCGCGCCAAAATGGTGGCGTGGTACGTCATCACGAAACCGTGGTGGATCTGGATGGTGCCGGAACAGTACCGCGACGGCATCGACCAATTGGCGGCTGACATCAAGCCGCAGGAGGTAACACCATGAATGAAATTCTCACACTACTCACCGCGGATTCGCCACGGTGGGTAATTCTGCTCGTGATGGCGGCGTACTTCCTTTACAACCGCGTTGTCCAGCTTATGCCAGAACCCAAGGACGTGCCGGAGCCGAAGCGCTGGTGGTATCAGTGGGTGTTCGACGTATTCCACCAGGTCGCCGGGAATTACAAGCTGGTGGAAAAGGCCGAGCGGCAGCGGAAATAAGCTGGAGATCGGGGGCCCACATGGTCACTGATGCTGATAGAAACCATGCAGTCGAACGCCACGAGATGAGGGATAGCCAGAACCGGCGCAACACGATTGCGGCCGCGACGCTTTTCGCCTTCCTCACGCTTCAACTGATCGTGTCCGTGGTAGCCTTCAAGGACCTCGAATCGGATGTGAGGCAGAATACCGAAGCGCGGCAGATGCAGGCCGCAATGAGCCTTGCACAGCAAGAGCGCTACGTAGAGGGATTGATGGTCATTCAGCGGCTCGTCGCTACGATGGAGGCACTTACCAAGCAGGTGGCGGTACTTGCCGAGCAACAGGAAGCATTCCGCCGTGAACTGGCCGCACAAAGGAAACCATGACACAATTGAGCCTCATACTCGAATATCCCCAAGTGGTGGATTACATCAACCTCGTGGTCAGTGCTGTGGTCATTGGGCTACTCGCGATTCAGAACCTCACGGTCGGCAAAGCATTCGCGGAAATGCGCGTCGAGATGCGCGACATGGAGGCCCGCATCCGGAAGGATTTTGCACAGACGGTGGAACCGCTGCGAGAGAAGGTCACCAAAATCAACGAGAGACTGGAGGCATTACGAAATGAGCACGACAAGAATCATCGCGCAGATTGAAAAGATCGAACATGAGCTAGATCTGTTGAAGCTGATGGTCAGGGAAACGCCGACCGCTGATGAGCCGAGCGTTGAAACCCGTGGCGGTGGCGGTCGCACGGACCCGCCGCCCGAGGACCCCGGCCAGCCGTAGAATGTCATGGAAGAGGCGCGGATCGTGATCGGTCTAGTGGCGACGGCGCTGCTATGCATCGCCGCTATTGGGCTTGTTATCAGCCTAAGAGACCGGCAGCGAATATTGATAGAGGAGCGTCGATTTCTGGCAGAGTCAGGACTGCTACGCGCTGATGTGGAGCGCCTCGAATCGCGAGTCACGGCGCTGGAAAAACTGCTGTCCAGCGAAAGCGGTGAGTAGCAGAATCAGTCCGCATCGAAAGATTAATCGCGCCTCGTCCCATTCCGTCTGAGTTGCCGCCCGCTGCAATCCCGCCCACGAGAACAGTCCGCAATAGATTGTCATTGTGACCGCGTGCCAATAGAGTAGGCCACGCTGTCTCACTGGATGGATCAGCAGCCACAGGACGGCCACTAGGAGCGCGGAGCAGCAGAGCAGATGCGTCGATAGCCGTACTTGATTGAGCATGGTCACCGGTACGTCAACAGGCCACGTCCACCAGGCGATCCAGACCGCCGCAAGCCCCGCCCCTACAGACCCCGCCAACAGATTCAGCCGTTCCCCGGCGTTCATGATCCATGTCATCAGCGCCCACGCTTCGATAGCGGCTGCTATACGCGCGGTCAACACCCACGGTTCCCACGCCAGATAGACAGCCGTGCCACCCTCCCGATAGAGCCACCACTTGACCGTCTCCAGCGCGAGGTACAGGCCGAAGGCGACGAACACCCTCCGCCACGCCACGAGGGCCAGCGTCACGGCAAGGGCGGTCCCGACAATCCAGTCCATACCTGATTGTATTCCGGCAACTGGCTTATAGTTCCAGCGATGTTTATGAATAATGCAAATAGTTGTTGACGACGTGTCGGCATGGAGTTATACTCATCTCCAGTCGCAATAAGTACTGTAACACGAAAATGATTGAAGCCAAACAGCAGTTCCTAGCCGAGCACCCCGGCGTCATTCGGCGCACTGCCGAACGCACACGCAAATCCCCTGGCGTTGTCTCCCGCATTTTCTGGGAGAAGGATCGCAGTCAGGTGATTGAGGAAGCGCTCACCGCCGTCGGTGCCCCAGGCTTCCCCCGAGAAGAGCCGAGATGGCGCAGGTCCAAGAAACAGGGGGAGTTATGACGGACTATTTGCTTATCGTCGGAGGCATTGTGGGGGCGGCGGTTGCCGCAATCATCTCCGAGAAGATCCGGTTTGATCAGCATCGGCGCCGGATACTGGCGCTCATGGTGGAGGAACTCGACAAATGAGGGTCTACCACGACAACGAAGGGGCCGTGCAGATCAGGGAGCGCAAACTCGCAGAGGCCGTCTACGGCCAGGGCCAGGTCGCTCTCGCGTTCCGATATGCCGACATGCGACGCAGCCGGTTTCGGTGGTTTGTCGCAGCGGTCGCCGGGTGGACGGTCGCTGCGTTCAACGGGTGGGCGTACTGGATGACGAGATGAGCTACCCCGGTCTCGATCGTTGGCAGCCGCCGGCGGATTGTACGTCCGTCATGACGGAGCACAAGGGCAAGGGGTACGAGACCCCGATCCCACCGACCGGCGACGATGATCCGGTGCGCAAGGGTTTGGTTGACGAGATCGCCGCGAAAGTGAAAGCGCGGCACGGCAAAGGGTTTTCCACGACGCAGGAGCGCCCACCTTACACCCGGGCCGGTGCAATGCCGGTCCGGGCTTTTTTGTCTGAGGAGAAGTCATGACCATTCGAATCCAGTGTCGGGGAGAGGATGGGCGGTATCGACCCGCCGGTGTCGGCGAGTTCAGTGAGGCCGCCCTGAAACAGATTAACAGATATGGTGCCAATGGGACTTGGGGCGACGGCTGGTGGTTCACAAGGAGTTGGCTCTGCCGCTTCTGTCTTAATATGGCGGAGTTCCATCAAGCCGACTCTATCCTCGCCGACAAGTGGATCGAACGCTACCGCAAGATCAGGGAGATTCAATGAGCCAACAAATTCAGAAGAGAGCCGAGCAGCCTATCATGGACATGCTCAAGAAATACAAGGTCCAGATCGAGGGGGTGATTCCGAATCACATGACCCCGGATCGAATGATGCGTTTGGTGGTGGGGGCCTTCAACCAGACACCCAAGCTCCTGGGCTGCGCTCCTCTTTCGCTGGTGAACGCGGTTGTGACAGCCGCTAGCCTCGGGCTCGAGATCCGGCCCCGTTCGGCGTATCTTGTGCCGTATGGATCTCAGTGCCAACTCTTGATCGACTACCGCGGCAAGATCGACTTGGCGATGCGCTCAGGGAAGGTTGGTTCAATCAACACCCAGATAGTCCATGCCCATGACCAGTTCGACCTCGTGTTCACCGATAAGGAGACGAGCCTCACCCATCGTCCCCTGGTGTGCAAGAAGAGTGGCCACGCCATGGAACCGATTCCCGAGAAGGAGCGCGGTGAAGTCATCTTGGTTTACTCCGTTGCCAAGCTGAAGGGCGGGGATCCCGTGCTGGAATACATGACCTTCGACCAGATCGAGGGTATTCGGAACCGTGCCAGGGCGGGCAAGGACGGGCCGTGGGTGACGGACTGGGAGCAGATGGCCCGCAAGACGGTGATTCACCGGATCTGCAACTATCTGCCGATGTCGCCCGAGTTGGCGGCATCCCAGGATGTGGACGACGCCTACGAGACGGGGCGGCCACTCCCGCCGGCCTTCGAATTCGACGCCGCCGATCTGAATCAGGGGCCGATCATCGAGCAATCCGAGGAGAAGGCCGGGCAAGTGGCGGAGGCCAAGGCCAAGGCTGCTGCAGTGAAGCAGAATCCCAAAAAAGCGCCGGCACCGTCTCCGGAGCTCTCCCGCGAACCAGGGGATGACGTCGACGAAGAGGAAGAGCCCGAGTCTGATCCGCAGCCCACCCAGCAGGAGCAACCGCAGCGGCAAGCCAATATCAGCACCCGGCCGGATCCCCGGCTGGTGTTTCCAGGAAGGAGTTAATCATGCCATTGACGGCATTTGAGATCTGGAACGTGAAAGAGGTCCCCCATCTCCGCGTGGAGACGGGGGTGATCACCACACTGACGGGCGAAAATGGTGTTGGAAAATCTACAATTCTAGATGCTCTCATTGATGTGTTCAGGGGCGGGTCCGATCCGGGGCTAATCCGGAACGGAGCCGAGTACTGCAAAACACGGCTGGAAGTTTTGGGTGGAGAGGTATACGAGAAAACCATCTGGCCGACAAAGTACGAGCTCAAAGGATTCAACCCCGACGGTAGCAAGATGGAGGCCGTCAAAACCCATCTAGACGCGCTTGCTAAGAGCCTCCAGTACGATCCCATCAAGTTCATCTACGCCAAAGCGCAGGAGCGCTTTGACATCGTGCTCGAGCAACTGCCGATCAAGTTCAGCCGGGAAGAGATTGCCGAAGCTGTGGGAGATGTTGCCAGTGACGATGTCCCGGACGGGCCGGTCGACTTGGCGGCGCTGGACAAGATCCGGAAGGCGGTCTACAACCGCCGGAAGGACGTCAATGTCGCCCATCGGGACATGGAGGGCACGATCAGAAAGCTGGCCGAATCGCTACCTGAAGGTGACGATGAAACGGATTGGAGCCAGCGGGTCGCCCAACTTCGCGCCGAGGTCGACTCGAAACGCGGCATCTTGGGGGAAGCCCGGGCACAACTCGCCCAGCAGGCAGAACAGGCAAAGGCCGCAGCGCGCAAGCAGGCCGACGAGGAGATCAACACTATCCGGCAGCGTCTGGAAAAGGAAATCGCAGATCTCGAAGACGAGAAGAACCGCGTCTACTCCGAGGGCGCCGCTGACACCCGGGCCGAGATCGAAGATCTCACGGGCCAACTCGGGGCCGCCGAAGAGCGGGCAAAGGCCACCGCGCGGAGCCAAGGGGCGAAAGAAAACCTCGAGAATTTCCGCCAGCAGGCCCGCCAGAAGTACCTCCAGTCGGAGAAACTCTCCGGCATCCTCGATTCAATCGACGCCTTGAAGGAGAGCAAGCTCCAGGATCTGCCCATCCCGGGACTGGACATCAAGGACGGCGAGATCTACCTCAGTGGGGTCCACTGGGATCACGTCGAGGATTCTGCCCGGTTCCTATTTGCGATTCAACTCTCTGCCTGCCGGCCAGGAGAACTCGGCTTCATGATCGCTGATCGGGCCGAAGCCCTGGACGAGAATCGCTGGCAGGGTCTGCAAGACGCAATCCGCAACGCCGGGCTGCAACTGGCGGCCGCGCGCCGGGAGGAAGGGCCGCTCCAGGTTCAGAGCGACGGCACGCTGTTCCCGGTCGACAAGACGGCACCCGATGAGCCGGAATCCCGGCCGCGGCGCAGGAGACGAACGAAGTGAAGAAGCCACTCAAACAGATCCCCGTAGCGATGCGGGAGTGCCGCGTCTGCGGGAATCTGATCCCCGTCAGACGGGGCATTATGGACGAACACACCACGCGCGGACACGGAACATACGCAGTGGTGTTTGATTCCGAAACTGAGTGCCCCCGCAGTGGGCGCCCGTACAAGGAAAGAAAGAAATGATACTACCATCGAAAATCGCGTTCCCAGGGGCCCTGATTGATCAGGTGATCCTCCAACCCAACGAAGACGGCGGCAAGGCCGTCTTAGCTCTCTCCGCTCCACTGCCGGCCAATCTAGCAGAGATGCTCAAGGTCCGGGAGATGTTCTACGACGACAAGGGGCTCATCCGCGAGTGGACCGGTGGCGTCGGGCTACCGGGCAACTTCACCGAGTACCAACTCGATGTCGGCATGGACGGCGGAATGGTGCGCCTCTCGCCCGACAAGATCCACTGTTTCAAGGTGTCGACCGAAGACGTCAATGATGGCGGCAAGATGGTCACGCTGAATTTCCGTGCCCACTTCTCTGTGGACGATGAGGTCGACAAAGTTTGGACCTTCGCCCGGACGACGAACAAGGACACCTTCGGCTGTGAACTGCATTCCCGGCAAGGTACCCTTTTTGCGGCCTCAGATGAGGCGGGAAAAGAGGAAGTGCCGCAACCCAAGGGAGAACAAGACAAGGGTTACGACGAGAAGCCGTCGGCGCCCGTACTGGCGACCATGCAGCAGATGAAGGCGCGGGAACAGACCGCCAAGACGCTCAAGTTCCCGAAGCCTGGCCAGACGTTTCAGTAAGTTGCCGGTGCGCCTCCGGGCGTGTCCCTCCCCTTCGCAGCGTGCCGTGATTTCCTCCCACGGCTCAGCCGGAGGCGCACCGACCAGAGTTCCGTCATGACATTCTGTATCAAAATTCTCGGCCCTCCACGGACAAAAAAAGCCCACAACAGGCTGACTGGTTATGGCCCAAAATGTCCGGTCTGTGGTCGCCCACAGTTCAACAAGGTCATGCCTTCAAAAGCCCACGATGATTGGTTCAACCAGAGCATGCTCTTCGCTCCGCTGATTTGTCGGCAACTTAAGGCGATGGGAGTGGTGCTCCCCATCAGAAACAAGGTCCAGGTCCGGGCGCTGTTCTACCGGGACCGGGACGTGGGCGATCTCGTGGGCTACGAGCAGGCGCTGGGGGACTACCTCCAGGAGCCCAAGCAGAGCCCGAAGAATCCGGGCAAGCGGGTACGGAACGGCGCCGGCATCATTCATGACGATCGACAGATCGCCTCATGGGACGGATCCCGGCTGATGAAGGATGCCAAGAACCCCCGGATCGAGTGCGAGATCAGCACGCTCGATGATGGGTTTCAGCAGGAAGAGTTGGGACTCGTGGATGAATGACAATCTCAACGACAATATCCGCGGTGGGTGGGTTCGCCTGTACCGCTCATTCATTCGGTCGAGTATCTGGACCATGCCGTGGGCGTGGAAGATCACAGCGATCGCCTGTATGTTGTTAGCCAATCACAAGCCGACGAAATGGTGGGACGGGACGGCAGAAGTACTGATCCCAGCCGGTAGCTTTATTACATCCCTCCGGAACATGGAGAAAACCGTCAAGATAACACAAAAACAGACTAGGGCCGCTTTTAGGGCACTCGAAAGGGCAGGGTTTCTGACAACCAAGAGGACTCACAAATGGACGATGGTAAGTATCTGTAATTGGGCGCGTTATCAGCCGATGGATGACTATGAGGGCACAGAGATTGAAACAGTCCAGGGCACACCAGAGGGCGCAGTGAGGGCACAGTGGGGGCACAGTGAGGGCACAGTGAGGGCAACAAACAAGAATGATAAGAATGAAGAGAATGAAAAGAATATACCCCCCATACCCCCCTTCGCTCCTCCCGACGAAGAACTCTCAGAATCCTGGAATCTGAAACCTCCCACTGAAAACGGGAAGCCGGATGTCGAAAAGCTGATTGGCTCCTACGCTCGGAGGATTTTCGACCGGCACAAGAAAAAGCGCGGCTGTTCACTGGCGATGGCGACGGCCAAGCTGCGGACGGCGTGCTCAGGGATGTCAGTGGCGCGGGTGGAGAAACTGCTGGCCCAGATTGACCAGAGCCATGAGGCTTGGTGTCTCAGCTATGAGTGGACGAAGGATGGCGGCGAGTACCAGAAAGGGCTCGATCCGTTCCTGAATCCGAAGGCCCGGCGCTGGGAAGCACTGCCCGATCCCAAAGACGCGACGGAAGATCCCGGCGACCTGCCGGAGTACAGGGATCCGTATGGGGACGAGGAGTAGCATGTGGCTCTACCTACCAGATACATCTCCCTATTCTCCGGCGTCGGAGGACTCGACCTGGCCGTCAAGCTCGCTCTGCCGGACGCTCAGTGCGTCTGCATGGTGGAGGGGGAAATCCCTGCCGCCGAAGTCCTGGCGGCGCGTATGCACGAAGGCTCTCTCGACGACGCGCCTATCTGGTCTGACGTCAGAACTTTCCGCAGCGAACCGTGGCGCGGCCTCGTGGATGGCATCGTTGGCGGATTCCCATGCACCGACCTATCCGTCGCCGGAAAGCGGGCCGGAATCGACGGTGAGAAGTCGGGGCTGTGGGGAGAGTTCCGACGTATCATCGACGAAGCCAAGCCCGGATGGGTCTTTATCGAAAACGTCCCAGGACTGGTCTCAAGCCTCACTCTTCTCCACCGATCCGACATTCTGGAACACTACGACCGACTTCGGGACGCCGCGAAAACAGCGCGGGATCGTTGGTACGTTGAAGCTCACATCGAGCGGCTACACCGGCGACTTCTCAAAGAACACGGGATCTCCGCTTTGCTCTATGTCTGCTGCCAGTTGGAAGAACTGGGTTACCGAGTTGCGGTCGAGGAAATTGCAGCGTCGGACGTTGGCGCTCCGCACAAGCGGGAGCGGGTCTTCATCCTGGCCTACGCCACGGGCCGGGGATCTACAGGACAAGGTTGGTGGCAAAGCAAGAATCAAAAACGGTCGGGCAGTGAGGGAGAGTGGCGAGGATTTCTCGATGAGCTTATTATCGACTGCCGAGCGCTGGCCCTCCCCTCGCAGCGAGGACGCGGAGAGTTGCGGGAACCATCCGGGGGCGACGGACAGCCTCACGGGGGCGGTGGGGCAGTGGAGCACACCGAAAGTGAATTGCGGGGAACACCCGGGACGCATAAAACACAAGCCGGGTCAGGAGTTGCATCTCGACATTCAGGCGAACAACTGGCAAACCCCGGCGACCGACTCATTCCGCAGCAGGGGCGGGGATCGGAAGGACGAACAGGGGCTGGATCAGCAGGCGAGGCTGTGGACGACTCCCCAAGCCCACGACTCGGCAGGCGGGAATCCGAAGAGGGTACGGCGCCACGGGACGAAGCACGGATGCGCGAATCTGGCGGACGATGTGATGCTGTGGCGGACACCGGATGCGCCGGGGAGCGGCGGGCCGCGGAACAGGCAGAACTCGATAGGCAACGGGCACCAAGTCACGATAGCGGAACAGGCCGAACACTTTTCCCTCCCGGCCCCAACGACACCGACGCCTGGAGCGAAGTGCTGGTGCGGAGACCCTGGATGCGGCCGGCAATCTCACAAGCGGAAATTGAATCCGCTCTTTGTAACGTTCCTGATGAATTGGCCCGTTTGGTGGTGTCACAAAGAACCGATGCCCTACGCGCGGCGGGCAATGGCGTCGTGGCTCTCCAAGGGGCGGTGGCGTTTGTGGAGCTTGTGCGGAGACTTCAGCAGTGAGCAAGCCCGATGAAATGGAGATGGTGACAGTGCGCCTGACGAACGGGACCGACGAGCGGGGCAACCTGCGGTTTGTGGAGGTCAAGGCTCGGCGGCCGCGGAATGACAAGCGACGAGAGTTTCTGTGCCCGGTGTGCGGCGGTCCGACGTGGGGCCCGCAGATCGACTGCGGCTATCACAGGGAGCGAAGGAGGTAACAGAAATGCGGGGAGCACGTTGCAAGGCCCTGAAAGCGAAGTTCAAGCGGCTGAATGGCCGTGCGCCACACAAGACGTTTTGGACGGGTGGGCGGTATTTTGAGCACATCCCTTCCGAGTGGCGGCACCTGAAGCGGGGGTGGAAGAGGGGGGGGGCTGAGCGATGACCGACTATTGGACGGAGTGCATTGAGACAGCCGCCGACGAATGCGGTCTGTTGCTGACAGCGGAGCAGTTGGAATGCCTTGCAGGTGCGGCGGAATCTGGTCATCAGTATTACGGGCAAGCATACCCAAGTCCATCTCCATCGCTGGACACAGAGACCGAACGTCTAAGGCGCGAACTGAAACAGGAACGTGACAAAGTTATGTGTCCAGAATGCAGAGGAACTGGAGTGGAGATCGTGTATTTCTCAGACCGGGTGTCCAGAAGTGAGTGTTACCGATGCCGTGGCAAAGGGCGGGTGCTGCCATGACCGAGAAGCCGAACGCTTACATCCCACCGCCACCGGATGATTTCTGCTGTCCGTATTGCGGTGAACCCCTTGCGCTTGATGACCAGTATGGACGATTCTGTGCCCATCAGGACGGCCAGAAGTGCGGCGACATCTACGCCTGCTTGAACGAAGACGCCGAATGCTACCGAACGTATTGGCATTTACCAGTCGGTAACTCCGAATTGATTGAGGGATACCCATGTTGACCGAGAAGCCGATCCTATTCTCAGGCTGGCGGTATGCGTTTGAGAGGACGGAGGCCCCCAATAACTGAGCGCAACCAAATCGAGTTGGACTCCGGCCTTCCGGCGGCGGTGGATGTGGAGATCATGGTGCTGGGCGCGATGCTCACGGACCATGAGGCTGCGAAGACTGTCTTCTCGATTCTCGATGTGGATGACTTCTCCCTGGATAAGCATCGGGTCATCTTCGCCGGTTGCCGGGCAGTGTACGACGCTGGCTCCTACCCGGATTTGGTGAATGTCCGCCAGTGGCTTCACGAGAAAAACAAGTTGGAGTCCATTGATGGAACGAGCTACCTCGCGACGCTCGGTGAGGATCTGCCCCAGGTGTACCACCTGGACTCCTACATCGGCATTCTGCGGAAGAAAACGATCCTGCGGCGGGCGGCATTCATGGCCCAGTCGATCATGGCTGAGTGCTGCCGCCAGGACGCTGACACCGACACTGTTCGCCGGGCTGAGGCGTTCTACCGGGAGCTGGCGACTGAGGAGGAAACCGGCGGCGCGCTCCAGTCTTTCGGGGAATTCCTCCAGCACTACGAAGGCGGGCTACAAGAGTTTCTGGCACCCAAAAGGGGGGGCATCTCCATTGCGCTGCCTTGGGCCAGCCTCACGAGGATCGTGCCGGGGTTTGGGCCCGGGCAGGTGATTGTTCTCGCCGCGCGGCCGGGGTTCGGGAAGAGCGCCTTCATGGGCAACGTGGGTGTCTATGCCGCACGAAGTGGATCCGGGGTAGGTGTTTTCTCGCGGGAGATGTCGAGCGAAGAAAACTGGCGCCGGATGATATCGGGCATCGCCCAGGTGGAGCTCCACAAGATCTGCCGGCGGCAACTCAATGACACTGACCGGTATCACGTAAAGGCGGCGGCGGCGGACCTGGACAGTCTTCCGATCTGGATTGACGAGTCTCCGGATTCCACTCCAGCCTCCCTCGATGCCGCGCTCCAGAAGCACCGCGGCAAGGGCCGGAAACTGGGTCTGGTGATTGTGGACTATCTCCAACTGATGCGCTCGGCCCGGCGGCAGGAGCGGCGTAACGACGAGGTCGCTGAGATCTCCAGGCAGATGAAGTTGATGGCCCTCGAGTACAAGGTGCCGTTCTTGGTGTTGAGCCAGCTTTCGCGAGACAGCGTGAAGCGGAACGAACGGCCGCAGTTGCAGGATCTGCGGGACTCCGGGGCGATCGAGCAGGATGCCGACGTAGTGATGTTTCTCTACCAGGATCCCAAGAACCAATTTGCGGAGGTCCGCGAGACGGAAGTGCTCGTCAGAAAGCAGCGGAACGGGCCGCTGGGCAAGGTGCGGCTGAACTTCAACGGCCCGTACCTGCGGTTCGACGAGATGGACGAGAGCGACAAAAGGAGCGAGGTCTAGGCGTGTACAAGATCCTCCAAGGCGACGTGATTGAGAAGCTGGCGGAGTTCCCTGATGGGAGTTTTCACGGCTGCCTCACGGATCCGCCGTATGCCTTGGGGGAGAAGCGGAATATGAGGCGGGCAACGCCGCGGGAATCGAGCCGGGGGAAGGCGGCCGGGTTCATGGGAATGGAATGGGATTCCGACATTCCGACTGTGGAAGTCTGGGCCGAAGTGCTCCGCGTCCTGAAGCCGGGGGCCATGTTACTCGCTTTCGGCGGAACCCGTACTTACCACCGGCTCATGTGCAACATCGAAGACGCCGGATTCGAGATCCGCGACTGCATGATGTGGCTGTACGGGTCGGGATTTCCGAAGTCGCTGGACATCTCGAAGGCGATTGACAAGGAAGCGGGGGCGGAGAGAGAAGCCCTTGGCGTGAAAAGGTCTGGGTGTCGCGCGGCTAGAGGCGGAGGCGAATTTGTGGGTAGCCCCACAATCGAATCAGAAAAGTGGCAATCTGTCACCGCCCCCGCCACCCCCGCCGCCAAGACCTGGGCTGGCTACGGGACTGCGCTGAAGCCCGCATACGAAATTATCATAGGCGCGCAGAAACCATATGATATCAAAGGGCTGTGCGGTATAA
>Ga0307377_10002024_pt1 | contig 24442 bp, 22 predicted proteins | sample TR3MG_FD_202535 | JGI IMG/M metagenome (GOLD analysis project Ga0307377, IMG submission 202535) | Soil microbial communities from Risofladan, Vaasa, Finland - TR-3 | ecosystem: Environmental > Terrestrial > Soil > Coastal area > Acid sulfate soil | place: Finland: Risofladan, Vaasa | collected...
TCAGCAACTTCTGAAAGGGAGCAAAAAACATCTATTGTTGCAATAAGAGAGGCAGTTCTCCTAATTCTTTCAGATTCCCCAGCTACTTTTACTCTTGTATGTTCAAAGAGCTCACGCTCAATATCTAAGATTTTATCCTCTGCACCTAAAAGTTTTTCCTCATACTCTTTTAACTCCTGTGTTATATACCTCTCTGCATTAACAAGGGTCTGTTTTCTAATAAAGTATTCGGGTACTGAAGATAAATGTGTTTTGGTTACCTCGATATAGTATCCAAACACTTTGTTGTATCCGATTTTAAGTGAGCTTATTCCAGTAGATTCTTTTTCTTTTGATTCAAGCTCTGCTATCCATTTTTTGCCGTCCCTCCTGATCGCTCTTAACTCATCTAGTGTTAAATTAACACCCTCCTTTATCATTCCTCCGTCTCTTGATGATACAGGCGGTTCATCGACAATTACTCGCTCCAGCATCTCTCTTATATCACTTAGATCATCAATGCTGTTAGAAATTTGATTTAGGATTTTTGTATCTGTGCCCTCAATCTTGTTTTTTATCTCTGCAATATGGGTAGAAGAATCCCTCAGTGCGCCTAAGTCTCTGGGTCTGGCAGAAGTGGTGGAGATTCTTCCAATCAATCTCTCAATGTCACTTACGTTTTTAAGAGCTGCCCGTAGATCAGATTTTAAGCGTGGATTACCTTTAAACTCCTCAATTGCGTCAAGGCGAATCTCTATATCTTTTATTTTGATTAGTGGATTACTTATCCAGAACTTAAGGAGCCTCGCTCCCATAGCAGTCATGGTCTCATCAAGGACCCAAAATAGTGTTCCCTCCTCGCTATCTCCTCTAATATTCTTTAATAGCTCAAGGTTTCTTTTGGTCGAGTCGTCGACTAATAAGTACTCTGATTTTTCATAATAGCTGGGTTCGTCTAGCGGCGGCATTTCCTCCAGCTGCGTGTCTTTTAAATACTGGATGAGCGCCCCACTTGCAGAAATTGAGCTAGGATGCTCCTCAAGACCAAAGGGCTCAAGTGTTTTTGCGGACAGGTGGTCCAAAAGGACTTCTTTTGAACGGTCAATATCCCATATCCAGGAATCAAGCTCAGTAACAAGTGCATTATGAGAACGGAGAAGCTCGGCTTTAGTAACTACCCCCCTGCCTTCGTCGTCTTGTATAAGAAGCTCCTTTGGTTCAATCTGAGAAAGCTCATCGATTAAGGCCTCAAGAGAATCAAAAGAGGTGGTTCTAAAGATGCCTGTTGAAATATCGGTATACGCAAAACCGTAGGAGTCATTATTTACATAAACGCTTGCAAGATAGTTGTTAGTTTTTGAATCAAGCTTCTCTGTATCTATTATTGCCCCTGGAGTAAGCACTCTTACAACTTTTCTTTTTACAACTCCTTTTGCGGTTTTTGGGTCTTCGACTTGTTCACATACGGCGACCTTATAACCTTCCTTAAGGAGCTTTGCCAGATAGGGCTCAGCGCTGTGGTGGGGCACCCCGCAAAGAGGAACAGGATTTTTGCCGGACTTATTTCTTGAGGTAAGAGCTATTCCTAACACCTTTGAAGCAACCTTTGCATCTTCATAAAACATTTCATAGAAATCACCCAAACGGAAAAAGAGTATTGAGTCGGGATATTCTTTTTTAATAGAGACGTACTGCTTTAGCATGGGGGTTTCGGTAGACATTGCTCAAATGATTATATCGATTCATTACAGAAGTCTCAATTGAATTGTGTAATAATCCCTAATAATGAAAGATCCAAGATTCAAAAGATTACTCTCTATTTCTTCTTTTGAATGATCAAAAGAAGCAAAAATCACCGACATTACAGAAATTAGCTAAAAATTAATTACTCTGACTAAATCTTATAATTCCTCCCCATCCCGTATAAGATTTTTAACGCCTTCCTAATTAATTTTCTTCACACAATTTCTGTAATGTCGGAATCCAAGGACATAAGCAAAAGAAAGATTTCTCACATAATAAAATAGTCAATCACAGTCAAGGACGAACCGCACGCCCGAAGTCATTCGCTGGCGTTGGACTTGCTACTTTTGACCGATGTCGCCTCAAGGGGCTCAGGATTCGGTTGTATTTGGCGCTTGCTGGTAATGTCTGCAGCACCTGCTTTGAATTTTGCAACTTTCTTTGCTTTAATTTCTTGTCCTTCACTCGGAGTAATAGCTTCTTCTACATTTCCGTTGGTGGCAGCTTCCATATTGTCAGGAATCCCGTCATTATCGGAATAAAGGTCACCATTATCGCCTACTCCGTCATCCTCCGTCCGCCCATCGGTTCTTACTATACCATCTCCTCCACAGGTACCATTAGACTCGGGCACACCACCGCATTGCTGTCAAATACCGGGTCTGCAGTAGCAAGGTCCGTTGAGCATGTCCTGAATGCAAATTTCGTCCAAGCCTTCACACAACCCACCGCACGTTGAGGAATCACCCTTCGCTCCGCTTGATCGGTCTCCCTTGCCTACTCTAATAATACCGCATTTGCCCGGTTTCTGACTTGCAGTCCCGCGCTTCAGGTCCCCACCGCTATCCTCACTGCTTTTGACCGATGTCGCCTCAGTGGGCTCGGGATTCGGTTGTATTTGGCTATCATCGGCATATGCCATATATACCGTAAAATGAACTGCAAAAACACCTAAGAATAACAATATGGAAAATAGATATAATGAACGCCTCATTTTAATACCCCCTATTCCCCTTAAGAGACTTTTTTATGAGTATCTTAGAGATTTGATTTACAAGTTTATGGTTAAATAAACCCACAAATATTCTATAATTCTATTATCTTATGCAAATAAAAACAAGTATTGATTTAGATGTAATCAGAGGAATCAAAGAGGAGCTGAGTTTAATGCTTTAGCCTATGCTGCACCCCTTTTGTCAAGCTCGGTTTCATTTGGAATTTTGAAGTGCAAAGGATGAGATTCTTCAATTTGCTCAGAATGACAAAATTAAATCCCCCCTCGCCCCCCTTTTTCTAAGGGGGGCAAAGAAAAAAGGCAAATGGATTTCCGATAAAGACATTCGGGAACAAATCTAAGCGAGCGTAAGATTTGGACACCCTTGCCTACAAAGTGGCTGAGTAAAAAACTGGATTCCCTATAAAGGCATTCGGGAATGACAAATTGTTTATGTCTTTAAATTTGCCGGAGAGGAGGTTGGTGTTAGAATCTAATATTATGACTGAAGAAAAGAGTGTGAAATTTACAATAGGACAAGTTGTTCATCATAAAATGTTTGACTACCGGGGGGTTGTTGTTGACGTAGACCCGGTATTTAATAGTAGTGAAGAATGGTACGAGAATGTGGCTCTTACAAAACCTCCAAAAGACAAGCCCTGGTATTACGTTTTAGTGGACGGCGCTACTCACCAAACGTATGTCTCAGAGAGAAACCTGGAACCTGATGAATCGAGCAAACCAATTGATCACCCTCTTATAGGCGAATTCTTTAATGGTGTTAAAGACGGTATATACGTTATGAGACATAGGGCCAACTAATCTTCCAAATTGCCGTATATAATCATAGGTGATAGATTTGTAATTCTAATTGATTTTAAAAGAGAGAATGAAAATGACTTTGATAAAACCTAATAAATATGTAGGGGATTTAATACCGTATGTTCCTGGGAAACCTGTTGAGGAGCTTGAGCGGGAATTAGGAATTAAAGATGCTGTGAAAATAGCTTCTAACGAGAATCCTCTTGGACCATCTCCACTTGCAGAGAATGCTGTTAAAGAAGCAACACATTCACTTAACCGCTACCCTGACGGTGATGCGTTTTATTTGAAGGAAAAGCTTTCCAAGAAGCTTGGAATTAAGCCTGAAACTCTAATCTTTGGAAATGGGTCGAATGATGTAATAGATATTGCTGCAAGAACATTTATGAAACTCGGCGATGAAGCTATATTCGGAGAGTATGCGTTTATCGTATATCCGATTGTGACTCAGGCTGTGGGGGCAACATCTGTAATCTCACCTATGCCCAACCATGTTCATGACTTAAGGGACATGCACTCTAGGATAACGGATAAAACAAAAATTATATTTATTGCAAACCCTAATAATCCAACTGGGACAGTGGTAAAAAGAGATGAGTTTGAATGGTTTATCGAGAATGTCCCTGAGGACATTTTAGTATTAGTGGACGAGGCGTATTTTGAGTATGTTGACGACAAAGACTATCCGAATTCACTTGAGTACCATAATACAGGCAAGTCAATTTTGACAGTCAGGACTTTCTCAAAGATATACGGACTTGCAGGTCTTAGGCTCGGTTATGGAATAGCTCACGAGGATATTATTTCGAATATGCAGAGGGTACGCCACCCTTTTAACTCAAATTCCCTATCTCAAGTAGGAGCTATTGCCGCATTAGATGACATTGAGCATATTGAGAGAACAAAAAGAGTAAACAGTGAAGGCTTAACTTATGTAACGCACGAGCTTGAGAAAATGGGTATCCGATATGCTCCGTCATACACAAATTTTGTGTTAATTGATCTGGAAGATGATCCTATGCCTATATATAACCAACTTCTTAGAGAAGGAGTAATAGTCAGGCCTGTAACGGGTTATGGATTAAAAACTCATCTCAGAGTAACTATTGGAACTCCGGAAGAAAATGACAAATTTATAAACGGTATTAAAAAGGTATTGGGTAAATAAACTTATGGAATTTGAGAAAATCACAATTGTTGGACTTGGCTTAATCGGGGGCTCTCTTGCTTGGGCTCTAAAAGAATCAAAACAAGTAAAGACGGTAGTTGGCGTTGATCCGGACAAAGAGACGGTCAAATACGCTCTGGGGAATGGAATAATTGATGAAGGATCATCGGATATCAGTGAAGGTGTGGAAGGCGCTGAGATTGTAGTTATCGCAACCCATGTCGGTATTATTCCAGATACTGCTAAGTCCATATTTGAATCTGCCACAGAGGGCGCAATCATTACGGATGTTGGAAGCGTAAAATCCTCTATAGTTAAAAGGATTGAATCTAATTTGCCTGATAATCTAAATTTCATTGGCGGACATCCAATCGCCGGGACAGAGCACTCCGGTGTTAAGTTTGCAGATTCAAACCTATTTAAAGGGAGGAGATGTATTTTAACTCCGACTCAAAAAACGGAAACAGAAGTAGTTAATAAAGTCTCTAAAATGTGGGAAGCCGTCGGAAGCCAAGTTTATGAAATGGATCCCGAAACCCATGATCATATCTTTAGTATCGTGAGTCATTTGCCTCATGTAATTGCTTTCTCTCTTGTGAATACTGTTCTTAACGCCAAGGACAATGATGAACTGATGGATTTTGCAGGCGGCGGACTTAAAGACTACACCCGAGTTGCTGCAAGCTCACCCGAGATGTGGACTGAGATATTTAAAGCCAACAAAGATCAGTTGTTAGAGGCAATTTCGAAGTTTAATGGCACGCTTAAAGAAATTGAACAAGCAATAGAGAACGAAGATTTTGAAAGTCTAAGGAAACAATTAGAAAACGCGGCAAGAACGAAGCGCAATTTATAAGAAGTTATAATTACAGCTTGTATTCGCTTACTATCTTTTCTACTATTTCTTCAGGACTATCTCTAATATCAAGGATCAGAACATTCCGTGGTTCTTCAAGCGCCTTAAACTGACTTTCGAGCAAATCAACGCCCGCGTAATGATCTTCTCTGCTTGAGAGTCTTTTCTCTATTAATCCTTTATCACCTTTTAGGTATAGAGATATAATATTTTTATCCGGAACATCTATGACATCTCTATAGGTTTGCTTAAGGGCTGAGCATGCAAGGACAGCATCCCCATTTTGGAGTTCTATTAGATCTCGAATAGACTTAAGCCAGGGTTGCCGATCAGCGTCGGTTAGGGGAATCCCTTTACTCATCTTCTCTATATTTTCTTTGGAGTGAAACAAATCGGCGTCATAGAATTCGCAGTCCAGTCTATCTGCCAACATCTTGCCCACAGTAGATTTACCTGCGCCTGAAACGCCCATTATAATAAAAATCATTAGTTGGCTTGATATATAAAACTATTCTCTAGCTTGATTGATTAGCCTACTCCGCATTTGCAAGACGTAACAAATAAGGCAACTAATAGAATCGAAGCAGTTATATAATATCGCATTCTTATAACCTCTCTTACAGTTTTTCTATACTTGAACAATCTATCTCTGACTTTATTAATTATCCCAAGTCACAGCTACAGGCAGTAATAAACAAAGTCATCAATAGAATTGAAGCAACGGTTAAGTGATAACGCATTCTTTTGACCTCGGTTAGAGTTTTATTTGTATCATAATCATACTGTCTTTAGATTAAATGATCAAAAATCAGAATAATAGGGTTATTTAAAGAAAATTTTGATATTTCCTAAACAAATTCTATTGACTGTCTCAAGGTAGGATCGTATGATTTTACTTTGAGACCAACTTCAATTATTCAGACAAAATTGAGTATTTATACTAAATTTAAGTAGTAAATTAATGACCGCTGATTAACGGTGGTTTCACTTTTTCTTAACACATTCTTAACATAGCTAGGGTTAACTCCTACATCAAACGAACTTAAAGGAGGTAATACAATGTTTAAGGGTGTATTAGAATCTAAAATATTTAGAAGCGGCTTAATTGCTTTAGTTGTCGCTTTAACAGCAGGGATTGCAACTGCACAAGAACCCGTAAAAGTTGATGCCGGTATTGCGGCTTACACAAAAACAAGCGGCGTTTCAGGAAATATCAACAGTGTCGGATCAGATACAATGAACAACCTTATGGCACTATGGTGCGAAGGCTTCGCAAAAGAGTACCCAAATGTAAGATGTCAGATCGAAGGTAAAGGATCAAGCACTGCTCCACCGGCTCTAATCGAGGGAACAGCTCAGTTTGGACCTATGTCTCGTGGAATGAAGAGTAAAGAGATTGACGAATTCGAAAAGGCATTCGGATATAAACCAACAGAAGTTCCAACTTCTATTGACGCACTTGCAGTATTTGTAAACAAAGATAACCCACTTGAGTGTTTAACAATTGAGCAAGTAGACGCAATATTCTCTAAAAACAGAAAATGCGGCGGCGCTGAAGACATTGAAACCTGGGGTCAGCTTGGCCTTGAAGGTGACTGGGCTAATGTGCCTATAAGTATTTACGGCAGAAACTCAGCTTCGGGAACATACGGCTACTTCAAGAAGAAAGCTCTTTGCAAAGGCGACTACAAAGATACGGTTAAAGAACAGCCTGGCTCAGCTTCAGTTGTTCAGGGAATAACTGAAGAGAAAGGAGCAATCGGATACAGCGGTATCGGCTATCGCACATCTGGCGTTAAAGCAATTGAGCTTGCTAAAGAGAAAGGACAGTGTGCTGAGCCAAATCTTGAAAACATCGTTAGCAAAAAATATCCGCTCGGCAGATATCTATATCTTTATGTAAACAAAAAGCCTAATGAGCAACTTGATCCAGTACGCTTAGAGTTCTTAAAGTATGTACTCAGCAGCCAAGGTCAACAAGTTGTAGTTAAAGACGGGTATCTTCCACTACCGGCTGCTGTTGATGCTAAAGTAATGAAAGATATCAGCGCTAACTAATTTAATTAGGAAGTAAATCTAATCTAAACCTCACGATTATTAAATGCCTGCTAAAACTAGACTAAAGAAAAAAGGAACCCAACCAACTTCCTCCGGACTTAAAAGGAGGAAGTTTGTTGATTTCATTGCTACAAGTGTTGTAACTACAGGTGGGATTGCGGTTATATTATGCATTCTTGCTATACTAGTATTCATCGGCATAGAGACAGTCCCTCTTTTCCAAGGTGTGAAATCTGAGCTATCAAGCTCATTCATATTAAAGGAATCCCCTGAACTATCCTCTTATTCACTAGACACTACTAATGATAAGACTTTTCCTTTTATCGCCACAGGTCTCGAGGAATATAGAAAAATCGGCTTTGTAGTAACAGAGGATGGAATATTAACCTTTCTATCACTTAAAGACGGAAAGACTATTAAGCAAGTCCCTCTGAGAGGGCTTGAAGGGAGGACTATTGCTTCAAGTTTTGTCTCGGAAAACAATAAACTATATAGCTTTGGTACTAATGATGGTTTTATACTCCCAGTAACTATTGAATATAAAATAAACTTTGTTGGAGATAAAAGAGAAATTACTCCAGAAGTAAGTGAAGGCGCGCTTTTTAAAGTTTACGATTCACCTTTAATCAAAATAGCCTATGAAGAGTCGGCAGAAGACGAGGTATCCGCTGCTGTTGCATACACAGCGGCAAAGGATCTAGTCTTTGCAGCTCTAGCAGCGCCTGAAGATGATTTTGGTTCAGAAGAACCAGAGCTGTTAACTCACAGTCTTACTGAAAAACTTAACGGAAACTTAGTTACAACTATTGAGCTTGATAAAAGTATCGAAAATCTTTTTGTAGGTACGGAAAATGGGAAAATATTCCACTGGGATTTAAGCGATAGAGAAAACCCGGAATTTTTAAGAGCAATAGACGCCACCAATAGTCCTAAAACTGCTATTACTTCACTATCATTTTTATTAGGCGACCGATCTCTACTAGTTGGCGACGAAGATGGAAATGTTTCAGTCTGGTTTGAAGTGCCTGATACCTCTTCTCCTACAGGAGATGTACTTACCAAAGTTCATCAACTTTCGCCTCTTGAGCTGCCTATTACAAACATTACAGCCTCAGCAAGGGACAGAGGGTTTATAGTCTCAGATTCAGGTGGCAACATCAATCTCTATCACGCCACATCCGGGCAAATGCTAAAAGAATTTAAGACTGACGGATCTTCTGTGCAAAAACTGTCATTCGCTCCAAAATCAGATGGAATAATTGCAATAGATGATAAAGGTAAGATGTACAACTGGAGCGTTGACAACCCTCATCCTGAAACGAATCTAAAAACTCTTTTTGGAAAGGTCTGGTACGAAGGATATAAAAAGCCAGAATATGTTTGGCAGTCAACCGGGGGTACGGACGAATTTGAACCTAAGCTAAGCTTAACGCCTCTTGCTTTCGGAACACTGAAAGGAGCATTATATGCTCTGTTTTTTGCAATTCCAATATCCATATTCGGTGCAATATGTGTATCTCAATTTATGCACCCCTCATTAAGAAATACCATTAAGCCTGTTATTGAAATTATGGCTGCGCTTCCAAGCGTTGTCTTGGGGTTCTTGGCCGGACTATGGTTAGCTCCAATAATTGAGAAAATTATTCCGGCAGTGTTTACAGTGCCCATTGTATTAACAGTATTTACTTTGATAACAGTTGTAATCTGGCACTATGTGCCACGAGGGATTAAGGGGAGATTTAAAGTCGGCTCAGAGCTATTTATTCTTATACCTGTAATTATAATCGGCATTTTAGTCTCGCTTTGGCTAAACGGGCCTATTGAAAACGCTATGTTCGGGGGAAGTTATAAAGAATGGTTTTACAGTGTTCTTGGGCTTCAATATGATCAAAGAAACTCACTCATTGTTGGTTTTGCAATGGGCTTTGCAGTCATACCTATTATATTCACAATGTCAGAAGATGCCTTGTCCAGTGTCCCCAAACACCTAACCGCCGGATCTCTAGCCTTAGGTGCAAACAGGTGGCAAACAGCGATCAGAGTTATACTTCCAACGGCAAGCCCGGGAATATTCTCAGCTGTAATGATTGGCCTTGGTAGAGCAATCGGAGAGACAATGATTGTTCTTATGGCTACTGGAAATACCCCTATTATAGACTGGAGTCTCTTTAATGGATTTAGGGCACTATCAGCAAACATTGCTGTAGAAATACCTGAAGCACCACACGGTGGAACTCTTTATAGAGTTCTATTCCTAGCTGCATTACTTCTTTTCTTCTTCACCTTCTTTATCAATACGGTTGCAGAGTTGGTCAGACAACGATTAAGGAAGAAATACGGGCAACTATAATCATGCGGAAATTGAGTCCTATCATTCAGAATCAGAGTTGGGAAAATGAATAAATTTTGGAAAAATGGAGATCCTTTCGTTTGGCTAACCGGTGTAGCCCTTATGTTCAGCCTTCTAATGATTGCTGGGCTTATTGGGTTAATTATGGTTAAGGGCTTAGGGTTCTTTTGGCCTACCGGAGTAACGGAGTTTGAACTGAGTAACGGCACAAAAGTCATGGGTGAAGTAACTGCCCGTGAGCAGATCAAGGGCATAAGCGGAAAATCCGATACAGAAGAAGCTAAATACAGAACCCAGCTCAAAATAGGTAACAGAGATCTTTACGGCCTTGATTTCAGATGGATCGATGATGATCAGATAGTAGCACAGTCCGGGCCCAAGTACGCAGTAGTAATGGAGAGAAGAGAGTGGGGGAATTTTTATGGGTTCATTAAGGAAATAACTGAAGACGGGAATGCAACATGCCAGGGCAATGAAGAATGCTGGTCTAAGCTTGAAGAGGACATACCGGTTTACGCTGGAATTTTTGATGAGATCAGAAAGATTGAAAAAGGGGATATAGGCGGTATAAATAGAGAAATTGAAAATTATAGACTGAAAATCAGGGGTGTTGAGCTTAAGGGTGGAGACGCAAGCCAGATTAAGCAATATGAAGAAAAGATTGCACTTGAAGAAGAAAAATATAAAGCTAAAGAAAAAGAACTGGAAGTTTTATATCAAGAATTTACCAAAGAAAAGATAATAATAACTTCCATAGATGGAAGAGAGAAGGAAATGGCGCTTGGAAACGTCGTGCTTGCCTTCAGACCTAATGCAATGAGCTGGCTTCAGAAGGCTGGTCTTTATGTACAGAGGGCCTGGGGATTCGTATCGGAGGAACCAAGGGAGGCCAACACTGAAGGCGGAGTTTTCCCAGCAATATTCGGCACCATAATGATGGTTCTTCTTATGAGCATCGTTGTACTTCCCTTTGGCGTTCTTGCAGCACTATATCTAAGTGAATACGCAAAACAAGGCACAATGGTAAGAATAGTTAGAATATGTGTAAACAATCTTGCGGGAGTTCCATCCATTGTTTTTGGAGTATTTGCAGTGGGATTTTTTATCTACGGAATCGGAGCATCAATTGACAGCTTTTTCTTTGCAGAATCACTTCCCAATCCGACATTTGGAACGGGCGGTATTTTATGGGCCTCTCTCACTCTAGCGCTTCTTACTGTTCCGGTGGTTATCGTAGCAACAGAGGAAGGCTTAGCCGCGGTATCTCAAGAGATTAGACATGGTTCTCTTGCACTGGGAGCGACCAAGTTTGAGACCACCTGGAAAATTGTTATACCAAGTGCAATGCCTGCAATTCTTACAGGATTAATATTAGCCATAGCTAGGGCAACCGGGGAAGTTGCTCCTCTTATGATCACAGGGGTTGTAAAACTAGCTCCTCAGCTTCCGGTTGATGGATACTTTCCCTATGTTCACCTGGAAAGAAAGTTCATGCACCTAGGATTTCATATATACGACGTCGGGTTCCAGTCTCCGAATGTGGAGGCTGCCAAACCTATGGTATTTACTACAGCACTACTTTTAATATTAATAGTAATAGCATTAAATCTGACGGCGATAGTTATAAGGAACCGTCTGAAAAAGAAATATACTACCTCTGCAGTTTGATAAATGTTATTATTGAAAACTGTACAGCGGAGTAATATTGGAGGTCGGCATTAAATTGGGTACTCAGAACGTAGAACAAATAAGGGCAAATGAAATGGAACAGAAAATAGAGAAGAATATTGAAGATACTACAAATATAGAGGACAAGACGCCTCCTTACGCCAAATTTAAAGTTCCTAATCCTGTTGTCGAGATCAATGACTTAAACCTTTATTACGGAACAAAGCAGGCTTTAAAGAATATATATATGGATATCCCTAAAAATAAAGCTACAGCATTCATTGGACCTTCGGGATGCGGGAAATCAACATTGCTCCGTTGTTTTAACAGACTAAACGATCTAGTTGACGGGGCTAAGGTAGAAGGTGAACTTCTGATAGATGGAGAGGATATTTACGATCCTAGTATCGATATTACAGAACTTAGGAAAAGGGTCGGCATGGTCTTTCAGAAATCTAATCCATTCCCTAAATCAATATATGAGAATGTAGCATACGGCGCAAGAATTTCAGGTGAGAACAAAAAATCTGTGTTGGATGAAATTGTAGAGAAAAGTTTGAAAGGTGCTGCTCTTTGGAATGAAGTATGTGACAGGCTAGACGAAAGCGCACTAGGAATGTCCGGTGGACAGATGCAGAGACTCTGCATAGCAAGAGCAATAGCTGTAGAACCTGAAGTGCTTTTAATGGATGAGCCTTGTTCTGCTCTTGACCCCATCGCTACTGGAAAAATAGAGGACCTGATTACACAGCTTAAAGAGAGCTATACGATTGTAATCGTAACTCATAACATGCAGCAGGCGTCCCGTGTTTCTGACTTCACAGCGTTTATGTACCTTGGCGAGATGATAGAATACGATACAACGGAGACAATATTTCTTAATCCTAATAAAAAGCAAACCGAAGACTATGTATCAGGAAAATTTGGATAGGGCATAAAAATACAAAAATATGGCTGATGAAAACAAAAAAAAAGTCTTGTTCCTTTGCACTCATAATTCTGCAAGATCTCAGATGGCAGAAGGTATTCTGAAAAATCTTTATGGCAACAAATTTGAGGTCTTCAGCGCTGGCACTGAGCCTTCTAGAGTGAACCCATTCGCAATTAAAGCAATGGAAGAATTGGGAGTTGATATTTCTCATAACGCTTCAAAAAATATAGATAGGTTCAAGGATATGAATATCGACTATGTAGTTACAGTTTGCGATAATGCAAAAGAATCCTGTCCTACATTTCCTGGAGCTAAGCATAATATTCATAAAGCATTTAGAGACCCTTCACAATTCAGGGGCAAAGATGAAGAAATACTAACGGGATTTAGAGAAGTAAGAGACGAAATACAAGAATGGATAAAGGACGAATTCAGCACTTATTAATATATATTATCAATGTTGGGGTTTTTAAACGGGAGATATAAATGATAAGACTTACAGAGGAAACCAGTAAATTAAAGAAGATGCTCTTTGAAATGGCAAGCTCCGTAGAAGAGATGATTGCAAAGAGTATTAAAGCGCTCGAAGAGAACAATATGATTCTCGCAGAGGATGTAATAAAAAGCGATGAAAAAGTAAATGAAATGGAAATTGAGATTGATAACCAATGTATAAGGATTCTTGCGCTTCTCCATCCTGAGGCTGAGGATTTAAGAACAGTTACTATGATAATGAAAATTAATAACGATTTAGAAAGAATTGGTGACCATGCGGTAAATATTGCACAAATGGCACTATATCTTGCTGACAAGCCTCCGGTAAAACCACTCATAGATATTCCTAAAATGGCTGAGAAAGCTATAGAAATGCTTCAGGAAAGTCTGGATGCTTTTGTTAATAAAGATGCAGAGCTAGCTGTGGAAGTGTGCAAAAAGGATGACGAAGTAGATGCACTTGAACCCCAAATCGTAAGAGAGTTGGTAACATATATGATTTCAGATCCTCAAACAATAGATAGAGCGCTCACTCTAATCTTAATTGCTCGAGGTCTTGAAAGGGTTGCAGATTTAGCAACTAATATTGCAGAAGATGCATATTATATGGCTAGTGGAAAAATCTTAAAACACCACCATACAAAGATGGAAAATAAATAAGGTTTTGTGAATCATTCATAAATCAAATATTAAGCTTAAACAAACCCTAAATCTTTACTGACATGAGCTCTAAAAAGAGATAAGTAGACCTTGGATTAAACCCTAAAAAATTAATTGATTGTCCAATGTGCTTGAAAACATAGTGCAGACGGATAAACTCTTGCCTTTGGGATTAATGCAAATTATGCAATTAAAAGAACTTTATTCATTGGGAAAAGACAATCTTAGTCGAAATGCAATCGAAACTCCCGGGTTGGAAGCATATATCTTGCTATCTGAATCGGAAGTGATTGATAATTTGTCTGAGGTCTACGCTCACCCTGAAAAAGAGATTGATCAAGAAACTATCAATAAATTCCAAAATCTTTTGGAAAGAAGGGTAAAGAAGGAACCAATTGCATATATCATCGGGGAAAAGGAGTTTTACTCTAAGACTTACAAAGTTAATCCCAGCGTTCTAATTCCCAGACCTGAGACTGAATTATTGGTGGATGAAACGCTAGAGCTAGCAAAGCAGATAGGCTCCCCTTTAATTCTTGAGATAGGAACCGGTAGCGGTTGTATAGCTGTAACGCTGGCTTCTTATTGTAATCAGGCAAAGATTGTAGCTTCTGATATTTCTCAACGGGCTCTTAATGTTGCAAAAGAAAACGTTAATAAGCATAGTCAAAATGATAAAATTACACTTACAAAAGCTGATATGCTGAGTTCATTTAAAAATGATTCGTTTGATATTGTTGTTTCAAACCCACCTTATATAACAGAGACAGAATTTGATCTATTAGACCCTGAAGTTAAGGACTTTGAACCTAAGATAGCATTAACGGGTGGAAAAGATGGACTTTGTTATATAAAAGAAATTATTTCAGATTCCAGAAGGATTTTAAAAGACGGTGGATGGTGCGTTCTTGAAATAGGATACAATCAGAGAAAGGAAGTAGAAAACATATTTACAGATTGCGAATTTATTGATATTTCATCTACAAAAGATTTAAACGGCATAGAGAGAGTGATAAAAGCTAAATGGAAAAAATAATTGTAGAAGGCGGCAGGAGACTAGAAGGTGAGGTTACTGTAAGCGGCGCTAAGAATGCTGTATTGCCACTTATGGCGGCTTGCATAATAGCTGAGGGCAAAAACACTATTACCAATGTCCCTGATCTGGCAGATGTAAGAACAATGGTTAAGCTGTTAGAGATTTTGGGTGCGGAAGTAGAGTTTGAAAACGGGACACTCTTAATAGATTCGACCAACATGGATAGCTGGGAAGCGCCTTATGATCTAGTAAAAACTATGCGCGCATCAGTTTTGGTCCTCGGGCCACTGACGGCCAGGTTTGGCAGATCTAGAGTTTCATTACCCGGGGGCTGTGCAATAGGGGAAAGGCCGATCGATCAGCATTTAAAAGGTCTTTCAATTCTTGGGGCAAAAATAGAAATTGAAGAAGGTTATGTTGATACAATTGCCTCTAAACTAGTAGGCGGCGTAATTCCCTTTGATGTGTCAACCGTTACTGGGACAGAGAACCTTCTTTTATCATCAGTGCTTGCCGAGGGAGAGACAGTAATACTCAATGCGGCGTGCGAGCCTGAGGTTACTGACCTTGCGAATTTTCTTATAGAAATGGGTGCCCAGATAAGCGGCGCCGGAACAGACATAATAACAATAAAAGGGGTCAAAAAACTAACCCCCATAAAAGAGTACGAAGTCATGCCGGACAGAATAGAGGCAGGAACATTTTTGATCGGTTCGGTTTTAACTGGTGGAGATGTTTTGGTTAAGAACTGCCGCTTTGAGCATATGGGAGCGCTTATTGGAAAGCTTATTGAAGCGGGGGCTCAAATAACCCGTGAAGATGAGGGGATCAGGATTAAAGGAAATGGGGAGATAAAAAGCGTTGATTTTACCACTCTTCCCTATCCCGGATTTCCAACAGACATGCAGGCTCAGATGATGACACTAATGAGTGTTGCCAAAGGGCTTAGTATTATTACTGAAACAATATTCCCACAAAGATTTTTACATGCCGGGGAGCTAAGAAGAATGGGAGCAGATATAAAGCTTGTCGGTAACAGCGCTGTTGTAAGAGGGGTGTCCTCACTTAGTGGGGCTCCAACAATGGCTAGTGATCTTAGAGCAAGCGCATCCCTTGTTTTGGCCGCACTCGCGGGAAGTGGAAGAACAGAAGTATCGCGTATCTACCATCTAGATAGAGGATACGACAAATTAGACAAGAAACTCGAAAATTTAGGAGCTAGAATCTGGAGGGAGAAGGAATGATTACAATTGCAGTAGCACGAGGAAGATTGCTAGAAGAAGCTGGAGATCTTTTTATTAAAGCAGGATATAAAGTTAATGACATCTTAAAAGATTCTAGAAAACTAATATTCGAGTTTCCAGACCAAGGCTTGAAATTTCTTATCATACGCCCTACCGATATTCCTGCTTACGTAGAATACGGTGCTGCGGATTGCGGTATTGTGGGAAAAGATACTCTTTTAGAAGAAAAAAACGACCTGTATGAACCACTTGATCTCAGAATTGGCCAATGCAAGTTAGTAGTAGCAGGACCCAAAGGGTTTGACTTTGCATCAAACCGCTCGCTCAGAGTTGCAACTAAATACCCTAAGGCCACTTATGAACATTTTACTAGCCTCGGTGTAGGTGCTGAAATTGTAAAACTTTATGGTTCTGTAGAGTTAGCTCCGCTGGTAGGGTTATCTGATGTTATAGTGGATTTATCAGCTTCTGGAGAAACCTTAAAGAAAAATAATCTGGTTGAGTATGAAACAATTACAGACATAACGGCAAGACTGGTTGTAAACAGAGTGAGCATGAAAGTAAAATCCGAAGAAATAAAACAATTGATAGAGAAACTTAAAAAGGTCAGAAGGAAGTAGTTTGGAAGATATATCAAGTATATATTCCATACGGATGGTAGTGATACCATAAGCTTTGGTGTTATATGAATCGACGGCATTTCAAAGAAAAAATCACCAATTTCTTAATAAAATCATAACAATAAACAAGTACCCTTTGTAAAAAAGGCAAGTATTTGCTACACTTATTTTCATAATTTAAATCCAAATAGATTCAGTCTATCCAAATCTAAATTATTAAACCGGTCGTAGATAAACTAATGCAGCCGGAGGTCAAGATGGCAACTATGACAACAAACTCAGATAAAAACAATAAAGAAAACAACCTTTCTCAAGAGTCGATTATAGAATTTTACAAAACTGTAAGAGAGTTTTCGCATACTCTAGCTGAACCTCTTGAGATCGAAGATTATGTTGTTCAGTCAATGCCTGATGTAAGCCCCACTAAGTGGCACCTTGCTCATACCAGCTGGTTTTTTGAGACTTTTGTTCTATCAAAGGCCCTGCCTAATTACAAGTCTCCCAATCCTCAATATGCATATCTCTTTAACTCCTACTACGTCCAAGCGGGTGAAAGGCATCTACGCCCTAAGAGGGGGTTCATTTCTAGACCTACTGTAGAGGAAACCTATAGTTACCGTAATCATGTTGATGAAAGCATGCTGGAGTTTATGGAAAATGCCGGTGATAAAGAATGGCAGGAGCTTTCCTCAGTTATAGAAATCGGCATTCACCACGAACAACAGCACCAGGAACTCATAATAACTGATATAAAACATGTATTATCAGAAAACCCACTACACCCTAAATATTTGAACAAGAAGGATAATAGTAAAGAGACAAGTGGTACTGAAGAGCTAAAGTGGGTTGATTTCGATGGGGGAATTTTTAATATTGGCAATGAAGGAAGCGGGTTTGGCTATGACAATGAATATCCTAACCACAAGGTTTATCTGACCCCTTACAAACTGGGATCAAGATTGATAACAAACGCTGAATATATTGAATTTATCCAAGACGGGGGCTATGAAACCCCTGAGATTTGGTTATCCGAGGGGTGGGCTACGGTTGAAACAAATAATTGGAATGCCCCTCTATACTGGCAGAAGCAAAATGGGAAATGGATGCAATTTACTCTTACAGGACTCCGTGAAGTAGAATCTGACGAGCCACTTACACATGTTTCATATTTTGAAGCCGATGCATATGCAAGATGGGCAGGTTCAAGACTCCCGACTGAACCAGAATGGGAAGTTGCTGCATCTAATATAACTATTGAGGGCAATTTCATTGATAATTTAAATTTTCATCCGGTTAGTATGGGGAAAAATACAAACGGGAATCCTCTAAAACAGATGTTTGGAGACGTTTGGGAATGGACACAAAGCTCATATTCCGCATATCCGGGATACAAAACAATTCCTGGCGCGCTTGGGGAATACAACGGCAAATTTATGTGTAACCAAATGGTACTAAGAGGCGGATCCTGCGCAACATCAAAATCGCATATCCGCAAAACATACAGAAACTTCTTTCCTACAAATGCCCGGTGGCAGTTTATGGGAATTAGATTAGCTAAAGACAGTAAATAAATTTAATCATACAATTTAATTATGCATAGCAACCTGAAAAGACTAAAGAAATTTGAGCCTGAGAGAGAAAATCTTCTAGAAGAAATCCTGGAGGGTTTAAATAAACCTCAAAAAGAACTTCCGAGTAAACTTTTTTACGACAAAAAAGGCTCTTCGCTCTTTGATGAGATATGTGATCTCAACGAATACTATCTCACAAGAACTGAAACCTCTATAATGATCGAGAATATTGAGGATATTTGCTCAATACTTGGAAACAACAGTTTATTAATAGAGCTTGGAAGTGGAAGCAGCAAGAAAATTAGGCTTTTACTTTCAGGGTTACAAAGTCCTGCGGGTTATGCACCAATTGATATATCGGAAGAACACTTAATTAGTTCGGTGAATATTCTTGCTCACGATTACCCAAATCTGAGAATATTGCCCGTATCCGCTGACTATACACAGCCGTTTAGCCTCCCTAAGTTTGACTTTATATATTCCAAGAAAGTGGTCTACTACCCGGGCTCGACAATCGGCAATTTCGAGCCTGACTATGCCTCTCAATTTTTAAACAGCATCGGACACCGCTTGGGAAAAAGAACGGGGCTATTAATAGGGCTTGACTTAAAGAAAGACAAAAAAATCCTGGAAGACGCATATAACGATAATAAGGGAATTACGGCTGAATTTAATCTTAATGTCCTAGTACGATTAAACAGCGAGCTTGATACTGACTTTAATATTGAGGAGTGGAAACATTGCGCTTTTTACAATAGTAAAGAAGGAAGAATTGAAATGCATCTTGAGAGCTTGTCAAATCAGGGCGTACAAGTAAATGGAGACATTGTTACATTTAGAAAAGAAGAAACTATTTTGACTGAATATTCCTACAAATACAGTGTAGATGATTTTAAAAACCTTATCTCTGAATCATACAATTTAGAGAAAGTGTGGACGGATGAAGATAGCAAATTCGGCATCCTATATTTCACAGTCAAATAAATTGATATGAATATAAAGAGAATCGAACCAGGCCCAAACCAGGAATCAGTATGGGATTATCCACGACCCCCAAGAGTAGAAGATACAGACAAACATATTGAAGTTTTTTTCAACGATATCTTGATTGCTGACAGTACAGATGTAAAAAGAGTACTTGAAACCTCAAGCCCTCCTGTCTATTACATACCGACTCAAGACATAGAAATGAAGTACTTCCTAAAAAGCGAAAGACGCTCACTTTGCGAGTGGAAAGGAGCAGCTTCTTACTACTCAATTAAAGTCCATGATAAAACTGTGCATGACGCAGCCTGGTACTATCCCTACCCTACCCCGTCATTTGAATCTATTAGAAATTATGTTGCCATATATCCTCATAATATGGATGCATGTTTTGTAGAGGGGGAAATCGCTCAATCGCAAGCGGGTAATTTCTATGGTGGCTGGATCACAAATAATATTGTAGGTCCGTTCAAGGGCGAGTCGGGAACCGAGAGCTGGTAGTAAATATCAACCTTACTGGATATAGTTCTTCTGTTATACTAATCTTTTATAAATACCCCAAGACAAACAAGTAAAGGTAATAAAATTAAGCATACATCTATAAAAATGAATTGTAAGAAGCCTGGCTTGTCAGAAATTCTTAGATCAAGATATGAGAAATTCAATGAGTGTTATAAGGCAGCTTATACGGGAAGCCGTTACGAGGAGCGGGACGAATACAGACTCGTAATAGAGTCCGTCAAAGAACTCAGCTTAAAACCTGGTAGTGATAAACCACAAACGTATGCTTTAATTGCCTACATGCTTCTTAAGACTGCAAGACTTAGAGCAATAATCAATAACGTAGCAAAAATGCCGGATTTAAAAAACCAAAACCGCTTACTTTGGGATAAGGGGCTTACAAAGGATGGTCTGGATTATTTAAGTAAATCTGCAGGCGGGAATAAAGTCAGCGAGTATCACCTCAGAGCAGGCATCTGCGCATGTCATGCGCTTGCAAAAGATTATCAGTCTACCGACTGGATGCAAATCCTCTCACTTTATGATCAATACTTAGAGATTAATGATTCCTTTGAAATTGCTTTGGAACGAGCACATATTATTTCACAATTTAAAGGGCCAAAAGCCGGAATAGAGGCTTTACTCAAAATAGACCCAAAGAACAATTTAGAGGGAAGTAAGGTTTTAAATGCAAACTTGGCAGAGCTTTATATAAAACAAAATCAATATAATCAAGCTATAGATAGTCTCTCTAAATCTCACGAATTCTCGGAAACCAAGAAAGAAAAAACTTTATATCTAAATAAAATAGAGTTCTGCAAACAACGGTTATTGTTATCAAAGAAGTACCAAGAAGTCCTATCGTTCTAGGCTTGATAGAATTGCCATGATAAATCTTATTAACATTTCCAAGAGCTACGGGGAAAACCACGCTGTCAGATCATTTGATTTAACCATTGAAACTGCTGAAACTACTGTTTTAATTGGCCCAAGCGGTTGTGGAAAATCAACAATACTAAGAACTATTATAGGATTAATTTCTCCCGACACTGGGAAAGTAAATATTGAAGGGGAAGCATTAAGTACCGCAAATTTAGTCTCTCTTAGGCAAAAGATGGGCTATGTAATACAAGAAGGCGGGCTCTTTCCCAATCTTAGCGCAGAGGGGAATGTTTTTCTTATGGCGCGCTACCTGGGTTGGGATAAGGATCGTATTGAAGAACGTATCGATGAGCTATGCGAACTAACAAAGTTTCCGAAGGATGCGCTTAACCGCTACCCCATACAAATCTCAGGGGGTCAAAGACAGCGTCTTAGTTTGATGAGGGCTCTAATGTTAGATCCCAACATCTTGCTTTTGGACGAGCCTCTTGGTGCCCTAGACCCATTAATTAGAAGCGAGCTACAGCAAGATCTAAAAGAGATATTTAGCACTCTTGGGAAAACTGTAGTAATGGTAACTCACGATATGGGAGAGGCGGCATTTTTTGGGGACAAAATTGTCCTTATAAAAGATGGTCAAATAATTCAAGAAGGAAATATCTCCGACTTGATTAAAACCCCCTCCAATCCTTTTGTAACAACATTTATCAATGCACAGAGAAACCATCTTGAAATAATAGGAGATATATAACTTGAATCTCCTTAAGATTCCTCTAATTTTCCTTATCATTATATGTGTATCATGCACTTTCTCGGATGACTCGGAGAAAGAAATTAAGGTTGGGTCAAAAAAATTCACTGAGTCGGTAATTCTAGGTGAAATTATTTCACAGCTTGCCGCTAGTGAGGGAGCTGAGGTTGAATATAGAAAAGAGCTGGGTGGAACAAGGGTTTTATGGAATGGACTACTAAACGGGGATATTGACATCTATCCTGAATACACTGGAACTATTACACAGGAAATACTTTCCAATAAAAATATTACAGATCAAAGTAATCTTCCGGAAGAACTAGCGCAATACGGTATAGCAATAAGCCAGCCACTTGGGTTTAACAATACATATGCAATTGGTATGAAAAGAGAGAACGCCGCCAAGCTTGGAATAAAGACAATCTCTGATTTAAAAAATTACCCGGATTTAAAATTTGGATTTAGCAATGAGTTTATGAACCGTGGGGACGGATGGCCGAGTCTAAAAAGCGCATATAACCTTCCGCAACAAAATGTAACCGGGCTCGACCACGATCTGGCGTACAGGGGACTTGAGAGCGGTCATATAGACGCGATAGACCTCTATTCAACCGACGCTGATATATCTTACTACGATTTGAAAGTCCTTAAGGATGATAAGAAACATTTTGAAGATTATTTTGCCGTTCTCCTGTACCGCAAAGATCTGGAGAAGAAAAATCCTCAAGCTTTAGGAACTATTCTGAAACTAGAGCAAAGCATACCTGAGCAAAAAATGGTGGAGATGAATGCCGCTTCAAAGATTGATGGTTTAAGCGACAGCGTTATTGCATCAAATTATCTAAAAGAAACACTCCTAATTAATACCAATCCGGTAAAAGAAACTTTTCTCAGCAGATTGTATCGCAACACCCTCCAACATCTTTTTTTGGTTGTTATATCTCTTAGCGCAGCCATTATCGTATCAATACCCCTTGGAATTCTCGCATATAAAAATCAAAAGGTCGGGCACTTGGTTTTAGGAATTGTGGGAGTTATTCAGACCCTTCCTTCTTTGGCTCTTCTAGTTTTCATGATCCCGTTTTTTGGCATAGGCGCCGTACCTGCTATCGTGGCGCTGTTCCTTTATAGCCTGCTTCCTATAGTAAGAGGCACATACACCGGGCTTAAAGACATATCACGAGATATTCAAGAATCAGCGGAGGCTATGGGATTAACGCCCTTTGCCATGTTAAGGCTGATTGAAATCCCGATAGCATCAAGGTCCATCCTCTCCGGCATAAAAACATCCGCTGTTATCAATGTTGGTACTGCTACACTTGGAGCGCTTATAGGAGCTGGGGGTTACGGGCAGCCCATTTTAACCGGGATCAGACTCGACAATGTAGGGCTTATTCTGGAGGGCGCAATACCAGCTGCAGTGATGGCTCTATTAGTACAAGGACTCTTTGATTTATCAGAGCGCATACTTGTTCCAAAAGGTCTCAGGTTAAAAGAAAACAATTAATTGTCATTTTTGAGGAGTATCAAAGTCCAGAGATAGTTTTATACCTCTGATTTTTCCGCCTACTCTCTTTAGTGCTTTATCATCGTTTCCGGCAATGAACCACAGTTCGAAATTCAGGTTATCCTTATCAGCATTGCCCTGGGCATCTTCTAAATAATATAGATATTCGAATTTAGAATTCTCACCTAGATCTTCAATCTCATATGGCACACCCAATGTCTCTACAACGTTATCTGAGGTTGGAATTTTCGTTGGATCTTCGCTCGTGTATGTAGAGCTTGCACTCTTACTTAGTTTGCTTATATCCGCGTTGCCCATGGAGGCTAGCATCTGCTTTAAAAGTGGGATTGAAAGGTTTTTTAAAAAACGCTCGGGAAAGGTAACTTCAGTAAGTTTGTCGTCTTCCATTACCATTAATATCGGTATGTCGTATTTATCCCCTTCTGTCTGAGATGTAGTATGCTGTTTCTGGAATACATATCTCCAAAGCTGGCCATCTTGTTCAGGCTTAACAGAAACCGGGCTCCCTTTCATAAGCCATATCACATCATCAGATAAAAGTGCCGGATTCTTAAAAACTAAGGTAAGGCCCCGCTCATCATTGAGATCAAAATTGGTTTCAAAATCATTAAGTTGGTCTCTGACCTCAAGCATCCTAAAAAAGATACAACTCGATAGAGTTAGTATGATCAGCAATAAGCCTAAATAGACTAGGAAGCGTTTACTATTGTTAAACAAACTTTCCCCCAATTTATTAAGATGTGTAGTGGACTTAAGGATTGTTATTACTTTACTCGAAAGTGAGACATACTTTCAAATAGTAAGCTCTCTACTTAAACTAAGATCTTCTATGAAACGAAAAACGGGAACACTTCTTGCTCAAGAAGTGTTCCCGTTCTCTTAAAGGAGGATGATTTTTAAGTATTGCTCTTTAGTTATGTATATAAAATAAAGTATTTTACTTTAAATGTCAAGAGAAAATGGGCTAATTTTAAGAAAATTACTTAATTGTTAGCCTGAGTTGAGGTAAAATGCCTTAATTATTGCAATATTGCCCTAATTTAAATCGCAAAATATTGCAAAAAATAAGCAGAAAATACTATAAACTTTATAAACAATATCAGTCATAATACAAGTTTATGAGTTCTGTAACATTACTATCCCCTGCAAAGATCAATTTAACTCTTGAGATATTGGGTGTCAGAGCTGACAGATATCATGAAATACGCTCTATTCTGCAGCCAATTGACCTATTTGATGAGGTGAGTATTGAGGTTCAAGAGGGTGAAGGTATTGAGCTTGATTCAAGCGGCATCACTATTCCTTTAGGGAAGGAAAATTTGGCGTGCCGGGCTGCAGAATTATTCCTTGAGGAAAGTGGCCTCAAGCTAAAAATAAAGATATTCATAAAGAAACAGATACCCTTAGGTGCCGGTCTTGGAGGTGGGAGCAGCAATGCGGCAGCTGTCCTTGTTGCTCTAAATAGGATTACAATAGCTCTTGCTGAGCGTGAGCTATTAACAATAGCTCCTAAAATAGGCGCGGATGTGCCTTTCTTCATTCGCTCTCAAACAGCCATTATGGAAGGCGTCGGAGAGAAAATAACTGGGCTCAAAGATTTT
>Ga0307377_10002025_pt1 | contig 24431 bp, 19 predicted proteins | sample TR3MG_FD_202535 | JGI IMG/M metagenome (GOLD analysis project Ga0307377, IMG submission 202535) | Soil microbial communities from Risofladan, Vaasa, Finland - TR-3 | ecosystem: Environmental > Terrestrial > Soil > Coastal area > Acid sulfate soil | place: Finland: Risofladan, Vaasa | collected...
CACTTTGGCACATCTGATGCCGCAGGTGCGGGGGTCCTCCCCTTTCCTGCCGAGCATTCGAATGCCAAACACCTCGCAGGCGCCAGTCACCGCGACGGTGAAAGGGGAACGTCCATACCATCTCCTATCAAACACACGGCATGCACGCTTCGAAATCAAGGTGCCGTTGAACTAGCCATACATCCGGGAATCGGTGCATCATGTGCGCGCCATCCCGTGCCATTCGGGCGCCGGATGGCGCCCATCTTGATTGAACCGACTTTTCCCGCCGCACTGCTGGTTCTGGACACCAATGTCGTGCTCGACTGGGTCGCCTTCGACGATGCGCGCGTGCGGCCAATCGCGGCCGCGATCGAGCGCGGCGATTTGCGCGCGGTGACCAGCGACCCCTGCCTGCAGGAACTGCGCCGCGCGTTGGGCTATGCGCAGCTAAAGCTCGGCGCCGCGGCGCAGGCGCTCGCGTACGAGCGTTATCTGGCGTGCGCGACGCTGTTCGAAATTCCGGCGCTTGCGGTGGAAGAGGGCTTGCCGCGCTGCGGGGATGCCGACGATCAGAAATTTCTCGAACTCGCCTGGCATGCGCGTGCGGGCCATTTGCTCACGCGCGACAAGGCACTGCTTAAGCTTGCGCGCGAGCTCGAACGCTCGGGCCGCTTCGCCGTGCTTGCGCCCGATGCGTTCCTGCGCGCGGCACCGCATCTGGCGCAGGGCTGAACCGCTGAGGGCGGCGCCAGACGGGCATCTACGGCCCGTCTCAGACGAGCACGCGTCCCCGCGCTCGCCTACCCCGACCAAAAAGCCTGCAACGTGGCAAAATCGCTCCCTTATGGACGAAACTAAACCCTGGGCTTTCGACGAATCGCTGCAGCCGCGCGAGCAGGATGTCGGCTTCGATCTCGCACGGGCGCTCGACGCGATGGTGTCGTTGCGCACGGAAATACCCGAGGACGCCTTCACCGGCGGCATACTCGGCACCGAGCGCGCGGGTTATGGCGCGGTGATCCGCGCGGACGGGCTGGTGCTCACCATCGGCTACCTGATCACCGAGGCCGAAACCATCTGGCTCACGACCAACGCCGGCACTGTTGTCGCCGGTCATGCGCTCGCCTACGACCAAGCCACCGGCCTCGGGCTGGTGCAGTCGCTGGGGGACTTGGGCACGCCGGCTCTGGAACGCGGCTCCTCCGCCGCGCTGGCTGCCGGCGACGAAGTATTCGTCCTCGGCCACGGCGGGCGCGCGCACGCGCTCAAGGCCAGGGTGATCGCGAAGCGCGAATTCGCCGGCTATTGGGAATACCTGATCGAAGACGCTTTGTTTACTGCGCCGGCGCATCCGCAATGGGGCGGCGCGGCGCTGCTGGACGCAGGCGGGCGGCTCGTGGGCATCGGCTCGCTGCTGCTGCAGGAAGCCGTGGGTGAGGAGGCGGAGCAGGGCAATATGTTCGTACCGATCGACCTGCTCGAACCCATTCTGGGGGATCTGCTCGCGCACGGGCGCAGCGCGCACGCGCCGCATCCCTGGCTCGGAATGTACACGCAGGAAGCGGAGGGGCGGCTGATCGTCGGCGGACTGGCGCCGGGCGGCCCGGCCGAGCGCGCCGGGGTGCAGCCGGGAGACCTGGTGCTAGGGGTCTCGGGCGTGCGCACCAGCAGCCTCGCCGATTTCCTGCGCAAAGTCTGGCGCCTGGGGGGTCCTAGCGTCGAGGTACCCCTGATGCTCGCGCGCCAGGGCGACGTGCTGCGCCTGAGCGTGCGCGCGGCGGATCGCAACGATTTCCTGAAGAAGCCGCGGCTGCATTGACTCAAGGCCGTTTCAGGTTCACTGAAACGGCCTTGAGTCTTGAACCGGACCCTGAGTCAAGGGAGCATGGGGGAATCTGTCCCCTCACGTCGTGACAAGCCCTACGAGTAAGTGATGGCCTCGCGCCGGTCGCTGCGTTCGAGGTGCGGCACGCGATTGAAGCTCACCAGGCGCATCGAGCGCGGGCTGAAGAAAATTTCGCAGAATCCCGAGTTGCGAAACTGCAGGTTGAGCTCGATCGCGGTCTGGGCCGGCGCTTGCAGCAGGTCGGCGACGCCGCGGCCGATCGCGCCGCCCGAGGTGGCGGCGAGCACATGCGCGTCCTCGGGCAGACCGGCGCAGGCGCTGTTCATCGCGGTGGCGATGCGTCCGCCGAAATCGCGCCAGCTCTCGGGCAACGGCCCCGGCAGTTTGTCTTCCGACCAGGCTGCGAGCGCAGCCTTGATGGTGCGATAGACCGAACGCACGTCGCCCTTGGCGCGCGCATTCGCCCATTCGTCGCCCAGATAAGCCTTGTACAGCGCTTCGCCGGAGTACTCGTTCCAGCCCGGGTGCTCCGCGGCCGTCAGCGCCGAGCCCATGGTATCGAGGATCGCGCGCGCGGTCTCTCGTTGGCGCTCGAGCGTGCCGCAGACCGCGCGCGCAAACACGATGCCGCGCTCGGCGAAGTATTCGCCCAGCCATACGGATTGCCGCCGGCCGAGCTCGCTCAGACGGTCGTAGTTCGCGGAAGCGAAAGAAGCCTGGCCGTGCCGGACCAGATAGAGGGTAGCCATGCAGACGGGAGGATACGCGAATTCGGTGGCTTGCAGTCAGGCGCCGTAACGCTGCAGGCCCTCCAGGTCGAGCACGGTGATCAGGCCGTAATCGACCTTGAGCAGGCCGGCCTTGCCCAGCACCTGCAACGCGCGGTTGACCCGCTGGCGCGATGCGCCGGCGAGATAGCCCAGCTCTTCCTGCGAGATCTGGATATGCGGATCGGAGTCGGGATAGAGGTGGGGATTGAACAAGCCCGCCAGCGCGCGCGCGACGCGCGCGTCCGGCTCCAGCAAGCGGTCGTGCTCGACCATGCCGATGAACTGTCCCAGGCGCTCGTTCAGCTGCTTCAGCAGGAAACGGTTGAACGGTATGCTGGTATCGAGCAGCCAGCGGAACGTCGCTTCCGGCATGAACGCAATGCGCGAGTCGCGCAGCGCTACGATGTCGTATTTGAACGGCTGACCCCTGAGCACCGAGCCTTCGGCGAACCAGCCGCCTGTGGGTATGCCGGCGAACGTGACCGATTTGCCTGCGTGCGAAAGGCTATGGATTTTGACCAGTCCGTCGATCACACCGAGCCAGGCGTTGACCGGATCGCCCTTGCGGCCGATGCAGGTCCCGGCTTCGAAATCGCGCACCACGATGGCGGCGCGCACGCGGTTCAATTGCTCCGCGGGGAGTTCACGCGTCCATGCGCTCAACGCCAACATGTCATCCAGCGATCGCATTGCCTGCCTGTCGCCAACAGTTCGAGTGTCGGCCAAGCGACATTTTGCTCCAAAATTGTGCTGTATGATGCCTCAGCTAGGCCGCCGCTCCACCCTGCGGGTTGGGATGAAGTTGCGGTAATCCCGACCCGCGCTTGGGGAGGGCCTTGCCTTGAACTAGAGTGCGTCAAAAAACGCCGCGGGACAGCGGCGCAGCGCGTTGAGGGGGAATCCATGTCAGAACGGTCTCTGGACACGTTTCCGCGGCTGCTGCTGCAGCACGCGGCCGTGCGCCCGGAGCATCCGGCGATACGCGAAAAAGACCTCGGCATCTGGCAGACCTGGAACTGGAACCGGGTCGCCGAAGAGGTGCGCGCGCTCGCCTGCGGCCTGGCCGAGCTCGGCTTTCGCCGCGGCGACAGTCTCGCCATCATCGGCGACAACCGGCCGCGCCTGTACTGGGCGATGACCGCGGCGCAGTGCCTGGGCGGGATTCCGGTGCCCATGTATCAGGACGCGGTGGCGCAGGAACTGGAGTACGTGCTGCAGGACGCCGGCATCCGCTTTGTCATCGCCGAAGACCAGGAACAGGTGGATAAGCTGATCGAGTGCCGCGCGCGCTCGCCCGGCCTCGAACACATTCTGTACGACGATCCGCGCGGCCTGCGCCATTACGACCAGCCGTTCATCCGCAGCGTCGACGCCGTGCAGGAACTGGGGCGCAGCCGCATTGCAAAGCAGCCGGCTTTCATCGGCGCCGAGATCGAGCTGGGCAAAGCCGGCGACGTCGCGATCATGCTCTACACCTCCGGCACGACCGGAAAGCCCAAAGGCGTCTGCATCACCCACTCGGCGCTGATCAACGCGGCGCGCGGCGGCTGCGGCTTCGACCGTCTGACTGCCGACGACGAGATCCTGTCCTACCTGCCGATGGCCTGGGTGGGGGATAACCTGTTTTCCTACGCGCAGTCGCTGCTCGCGGGATTCACCGTCAACTGCCCGGAATCGGGCGACACGGTGATGACCGACATGCGCGAGATCGGGCCGACCTACTATTTCGCGCCGCCGCGCGTGCTGGAGAACCTGCTCACGCAGGTGATGATCCGCATCGAGGATGCGGGCGCGCTCAAGCGCTGGATGTTCCACCATTTCATGGAAGTCGCGCGCCGCTGCGGCGCGCAGATCCTGGACGGCAAGCGTGTTGCGCTGGGCGAGCGTCTGCTCTACGCCCTGGGCAACGTGCTGGTGTACGGGCCGTTGCGCAACGTGCTCGGCATGAGCCGCGTGCGCGTGGCCTACACCGCGGGCGCGGCGATCGGTCCCGATCTGTTCCGCTTCTACCGCTCGATCGGTATCAACCTGAAGCAGCTCTACGGCTCGACCGAAACCTGCGCCTATGTGTGTTTGCAAAAGGACGGACAGATCAAGCTCGACACCGTGGGCATCCCCGCGCCCGGGGTGGAGGTGAAGATCGCCGATAGCGGCGAAGTGCTGGTGAAAAGCGGGGCGATGTTCAAGGAATACTACAAGCGGCCCGACGCCACCGCGGAGACCATAGACACCGAAGGCTATTTCCACACCGGCGACGCCGGCTTCTTCGACCTGGATGGGCAGCTGAAGATCATCGACCGCGCCAAGGACGTCGGCAAGATGGCGAGCGGCGCCATCTATGCGCCGAACTACATCGAGAACAAGCTCAAGTTCTTTCCGCATATCAGGGAGGCGGTCGCTTTCGGCAACGGCCGCGAAATGGTGTGCGCGTTCATCAATATCGACATCGGCGCGGTCGGGAACTGGGCCGAGCGGCGCAACATCCCGTACTCCGGCTACACCGACCTGGCGCAGAAGGACGAGGTGTATGCGCTGGTGCGCGAGTGCGTGGAGAAATCCAACGCCGAACTCGCGCTCGATCCGGCGCTGTGCGATTCGCAGGTACACCGTTTCCTCATCCTGCACAAGGAACTCGACCCGGATGACGACGAGCTCACGCGTACGCGCAAGGTGCGCCGCGGCTACATCGCGGAGAAATACGGCGTGCTGATCGACGCGCTCTACTCGGGCAAGACTTCGCAGTTCGTCGAGACCCAGGTCAAGTTCGAGGACGGGCGCAGCGGCAATATCAGCGCCGACCTGCGCATCGAGGAAGCGAAGACCTTTGCCGCGGCTTCTGCGAAAAAGGCGGCGTGATGAGCAGGACGGGCGGCAGGAGCATCGGCGCTGTGGTCCTCGACCTGGAAGACATTTCCCTCGCTTTCGGCGGCGTACGCGCGCTGCAGGACGTCACGTTCGACGTGCGCGAGCACGAGATCCGCGCCATCATCGGCCCCAACGGCGCGGGCAAGAGCTCGATGCTGAACGTGATCAACGGCGTGTATCACCCGCAGCACGGCACCGTCACCTTCCACGGCGCAAAGCGCCGCGACGTGAACACGCACGAAGCGGCCGTGCAGGGCATTGCGCGCACATTTCAGAACATCGCGCTGTTCAAGGGCATGTCGGTGCTCGACAACATCATGACCGGCCGCAACCTGCGCATGAAATCCAGCTTGCTCGCCCAGGCGTTGCGCTTGCCCTCGGCGGAGCGCGAGGAACTGCGGCACCGCGAGGCGGTCGAGAAAATCATCGATTTCCTCGAGATCCAGGCCCACCGCAGGACACCGGTTGGGCGTTTGCCCTACGGCCTGCAAAAGCGCGTCGACCTTGCGCGTGCGCTGGCGATGGAACCCAAATTGCTGCTGCTGGACGAGCCGATGGCGGGCATGAACGTGGAGGAAAAGCAGGACATGTGCCGCTTCATCCTCGATGTCAACGACGAGTTCGGCACCACCATCGTGCTGATCGAGCACGACATGGGCGTGGTCATGGACATTTCAGACCGGGTGATCGTGCTCGACTACGGCAAGAAGATCGGCGACGGCACGCCCGACGCGGTGCGCGGCAATCAGGCGGTGATCGACGCCTACCTCGGCGTGAGCCACTGAAGCGGCTGCGGACATGAAAAAAAATCGCAACCTGATCATTCTGTGCGTCGTGCTGGTCGCCGGTCTCATTGCGCCGCTCGCCACCGGCGCGAGCGCCCCCGGGTTCTACATCGAGGTTCTGCTCGGCGGTCTGATGTCCGGCGTGCTCTATTCGCTGGTCGCGCTCGGCTTCGTGCTGATCTACAAGGCTTCCGGCGTGTTCAATTTCGCTCAGGGTGCGATGGTCCTGTTCGCGGCGCTGTCGGTGGCGCGCATGGCCGAGGTGATGCCGCTGTGGCTGGCCACGCTGCTGGCGGCCGGCATCATGGTGGCGCTGGCGTTCGTCATCGAGCGGCTGGTGCTACGGCCGCTGGTGAACCAGGACCCGGTGGTGCTGCTGATGGCGACGCTGGGCGTCACTTATTTTCTGAACGGTTTCGGCCAGTCCGTCTGGGGCAGCGACGTCTACGAAATCAAACTGGGCATCTCCAGGGAGCCGGTGCTGATCCTGCAGAACCTGTTCCAGGGAGGAATCCTGATCAACAAGGACGACGTCGCGGCGGCGGCGGCGGCGGTGGTGCTCGTGATCCTGCTGGCACTGTTTTTCCAGAAGACCAAGACCGGGCGCGCGCTGCGGGCGGTCGCCGACGATCACCTCGCGGCGCAGTCGATCGGGATTCCGCTCAACCGCATCTGGGTGATCGTGTGGTCGGTGGCCGGCATGGTGGCGCTGGTCGCGGGGGTGATCTGGGGGGCCAAGCTCGGGGTGCAGTTTTCGGTGTCGCAGGTGGCATTGAAAGCGCTGCCGGTGGTGATCCTCGGCGGTTTCACCTCGATCCCGGGGGCGATCCTCGGCGGCCTGATCATCGGCGTCGGCGAGAAAATGGCCGAGGTGTTCCTGGGGCCGGTGATGGTCAAGGCCTTCAACCTGGCGGGCGGCGGCATAGAAGATTGGTTCGCCTACGTGCTGGCGCTGCTTTTTTTGCTCGTTCTGCCCGAAGGTTTGTTTGGTGAAAAGCATATCGATCGCGTATAGCGATCGATATGCTTTGGGCGGAGGCTAACGTGAGCGAAGCGAAGGTTAAGTGAACGAAGTGAACGGCCATAGCCAAAAGCACGAATCGCGTATAGCGATCGATATGCTTTGGGCGGAGGCTAACGTGAGCGAAGCGAAGGTTAAGTGAACGAAGTGAACGGCCATAGCCAAAAGCACGAATCGCGTATAGCGATCGATATGCTTTGGGTGGAGGCTAACGTGAGCGAAGCGAAGGTTAAGTGAACGAAGTGAACGGCCATAGCCAAAAGCACGAATCGCGTATAGCGATCGATATGCTTTGGGCGGAGGCTAACGTGAGCGAAGCGAAGGTTAAGTGAACGAAGTAAATGGCCGTAGCCAAAAACATGAATCGCGTGTGACTGAATAAACCATGCTCTACAGAGAAAACGGACAATTCAAGACCTCCTACCGCAAGGATCAGCAGATGCTGCCGATCCTGCAGGACCGCATCTTCATGGGGCTGCTGTTGCTGTTCGTGTTCGTCGGCGCTCCCTTTATCTTCAGCGACTATCTGTTTCTTTCGATCCTGATCCCGTTCCTGATCCTTTCCCTGGCGGCGATAGGACTGAATCTGCTGGTCGGTTACTGCGGCCAGATTTCGCTCGGCCACGCGGCGTTCATGTCGGTCGGTGCGTACGCGGCCTACAACCTGGCGTTGCGGCTGCCGCAGCTCAGTTTTCTGGTGGTGCTGGTTCTGGCGGGCCTGATCGCGGCGCTGGTCGGCCTGCTGTTCGGCATCCCCAGCCTGCGCATCCGCGGCCTGTATCTCGCCGTGGCCACGCTGGCGGCGCAATTCTTCATCGACTGGACCTTCGCCCGGGTCAGGTGGTTCACCAATTACGCATCGTCCGGATCGGTGTCCACGGCGACGATAAAAATCTTCGGCTGGACCGTGGACTCACCGGTCAGGAAGTATCTGTTCCTGCTGGCGGTTGTGACCGTGTTCGCGGTCCTGGCGAAGAATCTGGTGCGCGGCCACATGGGCCGGGCGTGGATGGCCATGCGCGATATGGATGTCGCGGCCGAGGTGATCGGCATCCGTCCGGTGTACGCCAAGCTCACCGCCTTCGGCGTGAGTTCGTTTTATGTCGGCGTTGCCGGTGCGCTGTGGGGATTCGTCTACCTTGGCTCGTGGGAGCCGCTGGCCTTCGACATCAACTTGTCGCTGAACCTGCTATTCATGATCATCATCGGCGGCATGGGTTCGATACTCGGCAGTTTCTTCGGCGCGTTCTTCATCGTCGCGCTGCCGATCCTGTTGAACCGGCTGCCGGGATGGCTCGGCGTGCACATGTCGACCGCCATGGTCGCGAACCTGGAAGCGATGATTTTCGGGTCGCTGATCGTGTTTTTCCTGATCGTGGAGCCGCAGGGGCTCGCGCGCCTGTGGGCGATAGGCAAGGAGAAGTTGCGCCTGTGGCCGTTCCCGCATTAGGGATGGGTCGGGCGAGGGGAGATTTTTGTGTGACCGCCGCGGGCGCATTGTCCTCGGCTCTTTTCAAGGGGAGGTAACGGAGATGAAACTTGCAGGAAAATTGAGACTTCTGGCGGCATCCGCCGGCGCCGTCGCCGCCATCGTGGCGGTCACGGCCAGCGGGCCGGTTCAGGCGGCGTCGAAGGCGAAGGAGCAATTCTTCCCGGTGCTGGTATACCGCACCGGGCCTTATGCGCCCAATGGAGCACCCTGGGCCAACGGCTATGTCGACTATCTGAAGCTGGTCAACGCGCGCGACGGCGGCATTAACGGCGTGAAGATCACTTACGAGGAGTGCGAAGACGGCTACGCCACCGACCGCGGCGTCGAATGCTACGAGCGCCTGAAAGGCAAGGGTCCGACCGGCTCAACTCTGGTCCAGCCGCTTTCGACCGGCATGACTTTTGCCCTTACGGACAAGGTGCCCGGCGATAAGGTCCCGCTGGTTACCATAGGTCTCGGCCGCGCCGATTCGGTCGACGGCACGGTGTTCAAGTGGAACTTCCCGCTCGGCGGAACCTATTGGGATGCGGCCGACATCCTGGTCCAGCACGTGGCCAAGCTCGAAGGCGGCATCGGCAAGCTCAAGGGCAAGAAAATCGCATTGGTCTATCACGACTCCCCCTACGGCAAGGAGCCGATACCTCTGCTGCAATTGCGCTCCAAGTTGGACGGCTTCCAGTTGCTGCTGTTGCCGGTGACTCATCCGGGCGTGGAACAAGGCGCGACCTGGCTGCAGATTCGCCAGCAGCGGCCCGATTACGTTTTCCTGTGGGGCTGGGGTGTAATGAACTCGGCTGCAATCAAGGCGGCGGTCGCGACCGGTTATCCGCGCGAAAAGATGTTCGGCGTATGGTGGTCCGGTGCCGAGCCCGATGTCATCCCGGCAGGCGACGACGCCAAGGGCTACAACGCGTTGGTGTTCCTTGCGCCGGCGGGCCAGGGCAAGGTGCACAAGGACGTGCTCAAATATTTATACGACAAAGGCCAGGGCACTGGTCCGAGGGGCGAGGTCGGCCAGGTTCTGTACAACCGCGGCCTGGTGTCGGCGATGCTGGGCGTGGAAGCAGTAAGACGCGCGCAAACCCGATTCGGCAAAAAGCCGCTAACGGGCGAGCAGGTGCGCTGGGGCCTTGAGAATCTCGCGCTCGATGCTGCCGCGTTGAAGAAGATCGGCTTCGAGGGATACATGGATCCGATCCAGACCACCTGCGTCGACCACGAAGGCTCGCACAGTGCCCGCATCGAGACTTGGGACGGGAAAGCGTGGCATGTCACCGCCGGCCCGTACGAGTCCGACTCGCAGATTATTCGGCCGCTGATCCACGAATCCGCAGCGAAGTACGCGGCTGAGAAACATATCACGCCGCGCGACTGCGCCAAGGAAGCTTCGGAATAAGGAGCTAGGCGTATCCGCCTGCGCCGCGGTTGCGGCGGCGCAGGCGGTTTTTGCCGAAGCTCGGTTCGAGCCCCGGCAAAAACCGCAAAACCAGAGGAGAGGATCCGGATGAGTACCACCATGCTCACCGTGAACGGCATCGAAGTCATCTACAACCACGTCATCCTGGTGTTGAAAGGCGTGTCGCTCACCGTCGACGAAGGCCGCATCGTGGCGCTCCTGGGCGGCAACGGCGCCGGCAAGACCACCACGCTGCGCGCGGTATCCAACCTGCTCAGGGGCGAGCGCGGCGAGGTCACCAAGGGCTATATCGAATACAAGGGCGAGCGCATCGAGCGCCTCACGCCATCGGACCTGGTCAAGCGCGGCGTGATTCAGGTGATGGAGGGGCGCCACTGCTTCCCGCACCTCTCGATCGAAGAGAATCTGCTGACCGGCGCTTATACGCGCAGCGTCGGCCGTGCCGACATCGCGGCGGATCTCGAAATGGTCTACGGTTATTTCCCGCGCCTGAAACAGCGGCGCGCGAGCCTCGCCGGCTACACCTCGGGCGGCGAGCAGCAGATGACTGCAGTGGGGCGCGCGCTGATGGCGCATCCGAGCATGATCCTGCTGGACGAGCCGTCCATGGGGCTTGCGCCGCAGATCGTCGAGGAAATTTTCGAGATCGTGAAGAACCTCAACCAAAAGGAAGGCGTGAGCTTCCTGCTCGCGGAGCAGAACACCATGGTGGCGCTGCGCTACGCGGATTACGGCTACATCCTCGAGAACGGCCGCGTGGTCATGGACGGCATTGCTGCGGATCTCGCGGCCAACGAGGACGTGAAGGAATTCTACCTGGGTATCTCCAGCGGCGGACGCAAGAGCTTTTCCGACGTCAAGCACTACAAGCGGCGCAAGCGCTGGCTCGCCTGAGGCTGTGCGAGGCACGCAGGTGCAATGGTTCCGCGTTTAATGGATTTCCGACATGGCTGATCACTACGATGCACTCGAAACCCGCGATCAGGCCGAGCGCGAACGGTCGCTGCTCGCCGCGCTGCCGGCGCAGATCGCGCACGCGAAGACCAATGCGCCCGGCTTCGCCCGCATCCTGGCCGATGTCGATGCGCGGACGGTCACGACGCGCGCGGCGCTGGCGCGGCTGCCGCTCACGCGCAAGTCCGACCTCGCCGATCTGCAGAAGCGGGAGCCGCCGCTCGGCGGATTGAACGCGACCCCATTGGACAAGCTGGCGAAAATCTTCGTTTCGCCGGGGCCGGTCTACGAACCCGAAGGCGCGACACCCGATTGGTGGCGCAGCGCACGCGCCCTGTTTGCCGCCGGATTTCGCCCGGGCCAACTGATCATCAACACCTTCGCCTACCACTTCACGCCGGCAGGTTCGATGCTCGAGTCGGGCGCGCGCGCGCTGGGCTGCACCGTAATCCCGAGCGGAATCGGCCAGACCGAGATGCAGGTCTCGACCGTCGTCGACCTGCGCGTCAGCGGCTTCATCGGTACCCCGTCGTTCCTCAAGCTGATCGTAGACAAGGCGGACGAATTGAAAGCCGATCTGTCCGCGCTCAAGCGCGCCATGGTCGGAGGCGAATATCTGCCGCCCGCGCTGCGAAAATCGCTGGGCGAGCGCGGCATCCGCGTGATGCAATCCTACGCTACCGCCGACCTCGGCCTGCTCGCCTATGAATCGGCGCTGGCCGACGGCACCGTCACCGAGGGCATGATCCTCGACGAAGGCCTGCTGCTCGAAATCGTGCGCCCGGGCACCGGCGATCCGGTTGCGCCGGGAGAGGTAGGCGAAGTGGTGATCACCACGTTCAATCCGGACTATCCCCTGATCCGCTTCGGCACCGGCGATCTGTCCGCCGTGCTCCCCGGGGCGAGTCCCTGCGGCCGCACCAATATGCGCATCAAGGGCTGGATGGGTCGTGCCGATCAGACCACCAAGGTACGCGGCATGTTCGTCACGCCGAAGCAGGTGGGCGAGATCCTGCGGCGCCACCCCGAGGTCCACAAGGGGCGCCTGGTGGTCGCCGGCACAACCGGCAACGACAGCATGATCTTCAGGTGCGAAACCGGAAACGGGGAAGCCGGGCTGAAAGCGGCGCTCATCGCCTCGATCCGCGACGTGACCAAGCTGCGCGGCGATATCGAATTCGTGCCCGCGGGCAGCCTGCCCAACGACGGCAAGGTCATCGACGACACGCGCAAGTACGACTGAGCCTGATCGGATAGGGAAGCGGTGCCGGGTTGCCCGCCGGGCGCGTGCGTTCGTGCTCGCCGCATCGGGCGGCAACATCCTGCCGCGGCGTGTTTCAGACGGAGAGCAGCCAGCCGTCGTCGAGCTTCAGCGCGCCAGCGCGCTCCAGATCCTTGACCAGGAACTCGTGCAATTTGGCCTCGGGCAAGCGCAGGAATCGCCGGTTGACCTCGCTGAAAATCGGCCTGGCGGCAAGGAACTGCGGCAGCCCGGTCAGCGCGATCCTGCCCTGGATCATGAGCGAAAAACTCAGCATCACCTTGAGCGCGTGGCGCGCGAGCTTGGACGGGTCGCGCTCGTACGCGTCCACGCGCCGGAACGCCGTATCGAGCGCGCGCGCGGCGTCGCTGAAAGGCGCGCCGTGGCCGGGGATGACGGTATCGACCTGCAGGCGCGAGATCGCTTCCAGTGTCGCGCGCGTGTCGGCGAAACCGCCCGCAATCCCGAACAGCTCCTGAAAAATCAGGCCGAAGCCGTTCTCCCACAGCGCATCCCCCGAAATCAGGATGCCCGCCGCAGGCGCATAGAACATGAGCGCGTGCATGTCGTGGCCGGGTGCCGCCAGCGCGGCCCACTCCAGGCCGCCGAGCTGCAGCCTGTCGCCGGCAGCGATGGTGTCGTCGTAGCGAAAGCGCTCGGCGCTCTGGCCGGTATAGCCGAGCATCATCGCTTGCTCGTCCCAGCCAGTGATGGCCGGTGCTTCGCCCACGGGCACGCTGATGCGGCAGCCATAGGCGCGCTGCACGGCGGCGTTGCCGCCCATGTGGTCGGAATGGCAATGCGTGTTGATCAGCCGGGCGAGCGTTTTGCCGCCCAAGGCGTGCTGCAGCAACTGCAGCGTCTGCGCCGCGTGCGCGACATAGCCGCTGTCGATCAGCGTGCAGTGATCCTCGTCATGGATCACGATGTTGTTGCTGGAAAGCCAGCCGCGCTCCAGCACCTGGATTTGCGGCGGGAGGCTCACAGCGGCCTTTTTCGTTCGGGCAACTGCGCAAGCACGGCGCGCTTTTCGGCAGGACTGTACGCCGACCAGCAGGCAATTTCTTCGAGACTGCGCCGGCAGCCTTCGCAATAGCCGCTCGCCTCGTCCATGCGGCACACATTCACACAGGGCGAAGCGACTTCCTCCTCCTGCGCGCGCAGGGCTGCAGCGTCGCTCAAGCCGCCTCCGTTCCGCCGTCGCGTTTCGAGCGTATGCGCTGTCGGCGGCTGGCGGCAATCGCGGGCGGTCGCATCCCGGCTGCGCCGGGCCCCTGCTCCTTGCTCATGCCGCCGCCTCCATATCCAGTGTCAAAGGTTCGCGTCCGGGCTGTCGGCGGCTGGCGGCAATCGCGGGCGGTCGCATCCCGGCTGCGCCGGGCCCCTGCTCCCTGCTCATGCCGCTCCTTTCGCCGCCATTGCCCGCGCGACCCGGGACGCGGGCTCGCGCTTGAGCTCGGCGCAGATGTAGCGTCCGGCTTCGAACACCCGGTCGAGGTCGACGCCGGTTTCAATCTCCAGGCCGTCGAGCATGTATAGGACATCTTCCGTGGCGACGTTGCCGGTCGCGCCCTTGGCGTAGGGGCAGCCGCCCAGGCCCGCGACCGAACTGTCCATGGTCGCTACGCCCAGTTCCAGCGCCGCATACAGATTGGCCAAGGCTTGGCCGTAGGTATCGTGAAAATGCACTGCCAGCTTTTCCATCGGGACTGCCGTCGCCACCGCGGAGAGCATCGCCTGGATCTTGCCCGGTGTGCCTACGCCGATGGTGTCGCCGAGGGAAATTTCGTAGCAGCCCATGCGATAGAGCTGCGCCGCGACTTCGGCCACTGCCGCAGGAGCTACCGCGCCCTGATAGGGGCAGCCGGCGACACAGGAGATGTAGCCGCGCACCCTGATGCCATGCTGCTGCGCCGCGCGCACGACCGGTTCGAAGCGCGCCAGGCTCTCGGCGATGGAACAGTTGATGTTCTTGCGGCTGAAGGCTTCGGAGGCGGCGGCGAACACCGCGACCTCCTCCGCGCCGGCGGCGAGCGCGGCTTCGAAACCCTTCAGGTTCGGCACCAGCACCGGATAGGCGACGCCTGACTTCCTGCGGATGCCGGCCATGACTTCGACGTTGTCGGCCATTTGCGGGACCCATTTGGGGGAGACGAAGGCGGTGGCCTCGATCGCCGGCAGGCCCGCGTCGGCGAGGCGGTTGATCAATTCGATCTTGACTGCGGCCCTCACCACGCCGGACTCGTTCTGCAGGCCGTCGCGCGGCCCGACTTCGACGATGCGCACCGCCTTCGGAAATTTAGTGGCCGAGTTCAAAGCTTATCCTTCTCCAGTTCGAAGCCGAGCAATTCGGCGCCTTCTGCCACCTGCTCGCCGACTTTGTAATGAATTTCCTTTACCGTACCGCGCCCCGGCGCAGTGATGGTGTGCTCCATTTTCATCGCTTCCAGTATCACCAGCGGCGTGCCTTTGTCCACCTTGGCGCCGCTCTTGGTCAGCACCGCGATGATCTTGCCCGGCATCGGCGCGGCGAGGCTGCCGCGATGCGCGTCGGTCTCGATCTCGTGCATGGCCGGATCGCGCAGCTCCAGCCGGTAGCGCGTGCCGCGGAAAAACACGTTCAGCGTTTGCCCCGAGCGCACCACGTTCGCCTGCAGCACGGCGTCTTCCAGCCAGGCCGTCAGGCTGCCGTCTGTCTGCCAGGCGCCGGTGAGCGTGTGCCTGCCGCCCGGAAGTTCGAGCTCGTAGCGGCCGGGACGATAGTGCGCCGTGACCGCGTATTCGTGCTGTTCCTGCCGGAACACCAGAATATGGTGGTTGTCCTGGTTCAGGCGCCAGCCGTCGCAAGCGCCCCAGGGGGAGCAGGGGTCGCTCGAAGCGGCGGCACGTTCTTGCGCGCGCCGCTCTATCGCGAGCAATTCCGCGAGCGCGGCGAGCGCCAGCACTTCGTCTCCCGCGGCGGGCGGCGCGCGCATGATCTCCGCGCGATTGCGCTCGATCAGCCCGGTGTCCAGATCCGCTGTGGCGAACGCCTTGCAGGCGACGAGCTGCGCCAGGAATTCGGTATTGGTGGTCACGCCGACTACCTGGAACTGCTCCAGCGCGTTGCGCATGCGCGCGAGCGCCGCGGGCCGGTCTGCGTCCCACACGATCAGCTTGGCGATCATCGGGTCGTAGAAAGGCGTGATCGCGTCGCCCGCGCGCACGCCGGTGTCGATGCGCACATGGCGCGACTCGGCGGGCGTGCCGAGATGGGTGATGCGCCCGGTCGAGGGCAGGAAGTTCTTCGCCGGGTCCTCGGCATAAATGCGCGCCTCGAGCGCATGTCCGTCGATCGCGAGTTCGTCCTGGGTGCGAGGCAGCGCTTCGCCTGCGGCCACGCGCAGCTGCCATTCCACCAGATCCAGTCCGGTGATCATTTCGGTCACCGGATGCTCGACTTGCAGCCGCGTGTTCATTTCCATGAAATAGAAGGTGCCCGCGCTTTTCGCGTCGCCCGCCTCGGCGATGAATTCCACTGTGCCGGCGCCGACGTAGCCAATCGCCTTGGCCGCAGCGACCGCGGCCTCGCCCATGCTGTTGCGCCGCGCCTGTTTCATGCCCGGCGCCGGCGCTTCCTCCAGCACCTTCTGGTGGCGCCGCTGCACCGAGCAGTCGCGCTCGAACAGAAAGAGCGCGTCGCCGCGCGTGTCGGCGAATACCTGGATCTCGATATGGCGCGGGCGCGTCAGGTATTTTTCCAGAAGCACGCGTTCGTCGCCGAAACTCGCTTTGGATTCGCGCTGGCAGGAGGCGAGCGCGGCGGCGAAATCCGCGGCCGCCTCGACGATGCGCATGCCCTTGCCGCCGCCGCCGGCCGAGGCCTTGATCAGCACCGGGTAGCCGATTTTGTCGGCCTCCTTCTGCAGCAGGCCGGCATCCTGGCCGTCACCGTGATAGCCGGGAACCAGCGGCACGCCCGCTTTTCCCATGATGTCCTTGGCCGCGCTCTTGCTGCCCATGGCGCGGATCGCGGCGGGCGGCGGTCCGATGAACACCAGGCCGGACTTGGCGCAGGCCTCGGCGAAGTCCGCGTTCTCCGACAGGAAGCCGTAGCCGGGGTGCACGCCTTCCGCGCCGCATTTGCGCGCCACCTCGATGATCTTGTCGCCGCGCAGATAGCTGTCTCTGGCTGCAGCCGGCCCGATGCAATACGCTTCGTCGGCGAGGTCCACGTGGCGCGCGCCGGCATCCGCCTCGGAATACACGGCCACCGTTCTGATGCCCAGGCGCTGCGCGGTCCCGATCACGCGGCAGGCGATTTCGCCGCGGTTGGCTACGAGGATTTTCTTGAACATGACGAGATTATCGCGCCCGGCTCCAGGAAGGTTTGCGCTTTTCGAGGAAAGAACGCACGCCTTCCTTGCCGTCGTCGGAGGCCCGTGCCGCCGCGATGCGCTCGGCGGTGCCGGCCATGATCGCGTGGTCTATGGTCTCGTGCGCGACGAAGCGGATCAGTTCCTTGCTCGCAGCGATCGCGGCCGGGCTCGCTGCGAGCAGATGCGCGAGCAGGGCGGCGATGCCGGCGTCGAGTTCGGCCATCGGCACTACGCGATGTACCAGGCCGATGCGCAGGGCTTCGGCGGCGGAAAAGCGCTCGGCGGTGAGGAAATAGCGCCGCGCCTGGCGTTCGCCCATGGCAGCGACGACGTAGGGGCTGATGTTGGCGGGGGTCAGCCCGATCTTGACTTCGGTCAGGCAGAATTCGGCCTCCTCGGCCGCGACCGCGATGTCGCAGGCCGTGACCAGGCCCATGCCGCCGGCAAATGCCGGACCGTGCACGCGCGCAACCGTCGGCTTGTTCATCATGTAGATGGTGTTCAACATTTTGGCGAGCACCATCGCGTCGGCGCGGTTCTCCTCCGGACCGTAGGTGGACATCTTTTTCATCCAGTTGAGGTCGGCGCCGGCGCAGAACGCCGGGCCTTCGCCGGCGAGCACCACCGCGCGCACCGCCGCGTCCGCGTCCACGGCTTGGAACGCGCGCGACAGTTCCCCTATCATGGTTTCGTTGAAGGCATTGCGCACATCGGGACGGTTCATCCGGATCGTGGCTACGCCCTGGTCCACTTCCACCTGCAGCGTTTCGTAGTTCATCGTTCGGTCCTTGTTGCTGTCGTCACATGCGGAACACGCCGAAGCGCGTCGCCTCGATCGGCGCGTTGAGCGCGGCCGAAAGCGCGAGGCCCAGCACCCTGCGTGTGTCCTCGGGCGCGATCACGCCGTCGTCCCACAGTCGCGCGCTGGCGTAGTAGGGATGGCCGTTGCGGTCGTACTGCTCCAGGATCGGCTGCTTGAACGCCTCTTCCTCCTCCTTGCTCCAGCTCGCGCCCTTGGCTTCGATGCCGTCGCGCCTGACCGTCGCGAGCACCGAGGCCGCCTGCGCTCCGCCCATGACCGATATGCGCGCGTTGGGCCACATCCACAGGAAGCGCGGCGAGTAGGCGCGGCCGCACATGCCGTAGTTGCCGGCGCCGTAGCTGCCACCGATGATCATGGTGAACTTGGGCACGCGCGCGCAGGACACCGCCGTGACCATCTTGGCGCCATCGCGGGCGATGCCGCTGTTCTCGTACTTTTTGCCTACCATGAAGCCGGTGATGTTCTGCAGGAACAGCAAGGGAATGCCGCGCTGCGAGCACAGCTCGATGAAGTGCGCGGCCTTCAGCGCCGATTCGGAGAACAGGATGCCGTTGTTGGCGATGATACCGATCGGATAGCCGTGGATATGCGCGAAGCCGGTCACCAGCGTGGTGCCGTAGTTCTGCTTGAATTCGTCGAGTTCGCTCGCATCGACGATGCGCCCGATGATCTCGCGCACGTCGTAGGGCTTGCGCGTGTCGGCGGGGATGACGCCGCGCAGCTCCTCGACCGGATACAGCGGCTCGCGCGGCTCGCGCAGCACGGTGGAGACGCGCTTGGCGCGGTTGAGATTGCCGACGATGGTGCGCGCGATGGACAAGGCGTGGGCGTCGTTCACCGCATAATGGTCGGCCACGCCCGACTGGCGCGTGTGCACGTCGGCGCCGCCGAGCTCCTCCGGCGTGACGATTTCGCCGGTGGCGGCTTTGACCAGCGGTGGCCCGCCGAGGAAAATCGTTCCCTGACCCTTGACGATCACGGCTTCGTCCGACATCGCCGGCACATAGGCGCCGCCGGCCGTGCACGAGCCCATCACCACCGCGATCTGCGGTATGCCTGCGGCCGACATATTCGCCTGGTTGTAGAAAATGCGGCCGAAGTGCTCGCGGTCGGGGAATACCTCTTCCCATGTGGGGAGGTTGGCGCCGCCCGAGTCGACCAGATATATGCAGGGCAGGTTGTTCTGCGCCGCAATCTCCTGCGCGCGCAGATGCTTTTTCACCGTCATCGGGAAGTAGGTGCCGCCCTTCACCGTGGCGTCGTTGACCACGATCATGCACTCCTGGCCGAGAATGCGGCCGATGCCGGTGATGATGCCGGCGCAGGGCGCCTCGTTGTCGTACATGTCGAGCGCAGCCAGCTGCGACAGTTCGAGAAACGGCGAGCCCGCATCGAGCAGGGTGCGCACGCGCTCGCGCGGCAACAGCTTCCCCCGGGCGACATGCTTGGCGCGCGCGGCTTCGCCGCCGCCCGCCGCGACCTGGTCGATCTTGGCGCGCAGGTCGTCGACCAGCGCCGACATCGCGCCGGCATTGGCGCGGAACTCGGCCGAGCGCGCGTTGAGGTTGGTTTTCAGTGTGCTCATGGCAGCCGGCAGGAGGAATCGAATCGGCGCGCGTATCGCACCCGTGCGGCGCGCGCGAAAGACGCATTATAGCAACCGGCGGATGCCAGACGGCGGCGAAGCCGGGAGGCTGCGAAGAGGCGGATATCCCGCTCGGCTGCGGCTCCGCGCGCTCAACCCGCTGCGGTCATTCAAGCGTAGACTTGCACAAGACAGCATCCCAGTTCGTTCAATCAGGAATGACCATCATGCCCAAAAAGGACCCCTCGCCTCACGGCGCTCCGAGTGCCAGCTATAGCATCACCCTGCGTGTTCAGCTGCAAAATCGCCCCGGCATGCTGGGCAGGCTTGCCTCGACCATCGGTTCGATCGGCGGCGATATCGGCGCCGTCGACCTGGTTTCCGCCACCAAGGACCAGATGGTGCGCGACATTACCGTCAATGTCGGCGATACCAAACACGGTCAGGAGGTGATCGAGGCCGTCAGGAAACTCGAAGGCGTGCGCGTCGTCAACGTGTCCGACCGCACCTTTCTGATGCACCTCGGCGGGAAGATCGAGGTCGTCGGCAAGATACCGCTGCGCACCCGAGCCGACCTGTCGATGGCCTATACGCCGGGGGTGGCCCGGGTCTGCATGGCGATCGCCGAGGACAAGACGCGAGCGCAAGTGCTGACCATCAAGAAGAACTGCATCGGCGTGGTCACCGACGGAACGGCAGTGCTCGGGCTGGGGGACATTGGTCCGGAAGCGGCGATGCCGGTGATGGAGGGCAAGGCGATGCTGTTCAAGGAATTCGGCGGCGTCGATGCGTTCCCGATCTGCCTCAATACCAAGGACACAGACGAGATCGTTCGCACCGTGATCGCGCTGGCGCCGACCTTCGGCGGCTTCAATCTCGAGGACATCTCTGCGCCGCGCTGCTTCGAGATCGAGGAACGGCTGAAGGCGGCGCTCGACATTCCGGTGTTCCACGACGACCAGCACGGCACCGCGGTGGTGGTGCTGGCGGCGGTGATCAACGCGCTCAAGATCGTGCGCAAGAAAATGGCCAATCTGAAGGTCGTGGTCAACGGCATCGGCGCCGCAGGCGTCGCATGCAGCAAGATGCTGCTGGCCGCCGGCGTAACCGATATCGTCGGCTGCGACCGCACCGGCGCGGTCTACAAGGGGCGCAAGGAGAACATGAACGTGGCCAAGGAGTGGTTCGCCGCTCACACCAACACCCGAAAATTCAAGGGAACGGTTCTGCAGGCGATGCAGGGAGCCGACCTGTTGCTGGGCCTATCCGCACCGGGGACCATCACCCGCAAAGCGGTGCAGAGCATGGCCAAGGATTCGATGGTCTTCGCTTTGGCCAATCCCACGCCCGAGATCATGCCGGAGGACATCCAGGACTGCGCCCGGATCATCGCCACCGGCCGCAGCGACTACCCGAACCAGATCAACAACGTGCTGTGCTTTCCCGGGATCTTCCGCGGCGCCCTTGACTGCCGCGCGACCTGCATCAACGAAGAGATGAAGCTCGCGGCGGCGCAGGCCATCGCCAGCGTGGTGGGCAAGCACGAGCTGTCGGAAGACTACATTATCCCCAGCGTCTTCAACCGCAAGGTGGCGCAGGTTGTCGCCAAGGCCGTGGCGCATGCGGCCCACGCGAGCGGCGTCGCGCGCAAGCGCCGCACGCATTTGAACCTCTACTACTCCCAGTCCTGACCGCAGACCGTCTGCGCGAGTGCCCTAGGGAACCTCTGAACAAGTGTACTTGCGAAGCGCTTCATCTCCGAGGTTCCCTCTGATGTGGGGGATATACAAGGGGGCGTAGCCCACTTGTTCAGACCTTCCCTAGGTGGAGCGCAACGGCGACGGCCGTCGCGCGCCTCGCAGTCTCACATTTGGAGGCAACGCGTCTCGTGCGGTGAATGTCGACAGACCCTAGCATCGAGCGCTAAAGCTGAATATCGAGATCGAAGTCAACGCTTTCCTCGCCTACCGGCGGCATCTTGGCAGGGTCGAATTTTCCTATCTTGGACGCGAAACACCAGACGTAGCCGTCGAGATCCGCGATGCGTGCAATGCGATCACCCCAGAACATGTCGGTAGGCTCGGTCAAAATCGTCGCTCCGGCGGCGCGCGCGCGGTCGGCCAGCGCATCGACCTCGGCGTAACGCACATACATTGTGATCGGGTTTTCTGCGCCGCTGTGCGCAGGTGTTTTCATGGTCCCGCTCCAGGTGCCCTCCGGCGAAAACATGACTGCAACAGCGCGCCCGCAATGCATTACGGCATGAATGACCTTGCCGTCAGGTGCAGATATGGTCACGCCGGGTTTGAAGCCGAATGCCTGCGCGTAGAACGTGAGACTCGCTGTGGCATCCGCCACAGTAAGGTATGGAGTAATTGGACCGGCGCTGCGCCGCTTGGCCGGCTTTTTTGCGGCAGCCTTGGCCTCGACCGAAGGTTTCGTGACTGTCCCCTCCTTCGCCGTAACTTGTGACCTGCGCTGCCTGGAATGGACCACTACCGGCGCGGGCTTGATCGTTTCGCTTCCGGAGCGCCGCAGCGCGCCTTTTGTTGTTGCCATCGCCACATCCTTCCTTGCCACACTTGATGTTGAGCTGACCGATATGTGATTGATCTATGTTAATGAAAGTCTACATCGGTTTCGCTAACCCATGGATCGACCGGTGCAGAACCGACACCGTGTGTACCCCGGCCCGCGTCGACCGGGCGGGAGCGCACCTGCTTCAGGCCGCCAAGCCCTCGTCCCTGAGTTTTCGCCATAGCGTCGTGCGGCCGATGCCCAGGCGCCGCGATGCTTCCCGTCTGTCGCCACTGCATTCGTCCAGGACCTTCTTGATGTGTTCGATCTCGCTCTGCCGGCTGGCCGCCCTCAGTCCGCCCGCCGGGTCGGTCGGCGGCTCGACGAACAGCTCCGGAACCACATTGCGGAGTTGAGCGGGGTCGAGTTCGTGCGCGCCATCCATGTCGCAGCAATGGACGGCGACCCGTTCGATGATGTTTTCGAGCTCGCGCACGTTTCCCGGCCACGCATAATTGCCGAGATGGGGAAGCAGGACTTCGAGCAGCTTCTGCCACGACTGTTTGGAGCCGAGCCGTTGCCGCGCCTTGTCCAGCAGGTAGGCGGCGATGGTCGGCAGGTCCTCCTGGCGCTCGCGCAACGGGGGCAGATCCAGGCGAAGAATGTTGAGGCGATAGTACAGGTCTTCGCGAAACTGGCCGTCCGCAACGCGCTCGCGCAGCTTGCGATTGGTGGCCACGATGACCCTTACGTCGATCGGCGTGGAATCGCCGGAGCCCAGGCGCCATACTTCTCTTTCCTGCAGTACTCTGAGCAATCTGGATTGCAGGGCAATGGGCATTTCGCCCACCTCGTCCAGGAATATCGTTCCGGTGTGGGCAACCTCGAACAGGCCCGCTTTGCCCCCCTGGCGGGACCCGGTGAACGCGCCTTCTTCGTAGCCGAACAGTTCGCTCTCCAATAGCGTCTCCGGAAAAGCGGCGCAGTTGACCGCGACGAACGGATGGTTCTCGCGGCGGCCTGCGCTGTGAATGCCCTGGGCCAGCAATTCCTTGCCGGTGCCGCTCTCGCCCGTGATCAGCACGGTGGCGTCGGTGGTCGCGTATTTGGCAGCCAGCGCCTTCACGCGCCGGATCGCGGGCGAGTTGCCGATGATGTGGGACAAGCGGTATTTGGCCGTGAGATGGCGCGGCTTGTGATGCGATCGCAGATTGCGGTCCGCCCGCTGAATCGAGGTGGAGTCCTGAAAGGTCAACACCGCGCCAGTCTGCACGCCCTGTTCCTGGATCGGGATGCGATTGGCGACGATGACCCTGTTCCCCAGCTGATGGATTTCCTCCAGCGTGCTGACCCCCTTGTCCAGGGTGCGAACCAGGCTCAGGTCGGGGGCGATTTCGGAAAACGGCCTCCCGACGACATCACGCGAAGAGACGCCGAGCAAACGCTCCATGGCCGGATTGAGCGATTGAATCCTTTCGGCCATATCGACTGCGACCACGCCTTCGTGCAAATGGCGCAGAATCGTATTGAGCCGCTCGCGCCGCGCCGCTCCGATGCGTCCGACGCGTGCGACTTCGATCGCGTCGTCGAACGCCTCGCGCACCGAGTCCAGCGAGTACAGAAAAATTCCCGCCACCCCTGCTTGCTCTGCCAGTTCCGTGATCAGCCCGGGTCCCACGATCACCTTGATGCCGGTGGAAGCCAGTTCGCGCACGCATTCCTTGGCATCGTCGGCCGTGGTGTACTGGCGTTGCTCGATGTCGAGCTTGAACAGATGCTTGAATTGCTCCAGCTCGGGCGCGATGGTTTGGTGCGTGACGATGGCAATGCGCTCCGAGACCCGCCGCGCTTTGGCGAGCGCTTCGAGCATGTCGAAGCCGGTTACCTTGACCAGGACCACGGAAAGGCCGAGATGCCGGCGCAGAAACGCGCCATTGGATCCGGCGGCCACCACGACGTCCACTTCCTCGGTTTTGCTGCGTTCGCGCACGGCATGGACTGCGTCGTCGAAGCCCTTCTGTATCACCTCGATGTCCGCGAATGGGTAGTAGCTGGGGATGATCTGCTGATAGAGATCGTTGAGCTTGCTCAGGCTCACCGCCCAGATAATGGGCTTTCTTTCGTCGGCGTGAGTGCTGGCGTTCATGTTCGATCGGCCCTGAAAGAATCCGCAGCAGCGATGTTACTCCAGATGTTTCAAAGACGAAACATCACGTCCCATGAATGGAATCACATCGGGACTGCGCATGTCAGGCGAATTGCCGTCTCCGTGACGACGTGATGTAAAAACAGATAGATAGGTATCGATTGCCGAATCCGGATTGCAGGCGAGAAGCTGGCACGGGCATTGCAAACCTGCGCCCCAAGTGAAATGCGGGACGATGGCCGGCGCGAGTGCGACCGCATCGGACTTCGCTTTCAATCCGGCACGAGCTGCCAAACTGAACGATCAATGAGGAAAAGGAAATGAAAATGGCTGATCGACCCGCTCTCTTATCCGCCGGCGCGCGGTTTCGCGCCAATCTGGCCGTCGAAAAGCCGCTGCAGGTCATCGGCGCGATCAACGCCTACCATGCACGGCTGGCCGCGCGCAGCGGCTACAAGGCGATCTACCTCTCGGGGGGCGGCGTGGCGGCGGGCTCGCTCGGGGTGCCCGACCTCGGCATCAGCAACCTGGAGGACGTGCTCACCGACGTGCGCCGCATCACCGACGTCGTGGACACCCCGCTGCTGGTCGACGTCGACACCGGCTTTG
>Ga0307377_10002026_pt1 | contig 24417 bp, 19 predicted proteins | sample TR3MG_FD_202535 | JGI IMG/M metagenome (GOLD analysis project Ga0307377, IMG submission 202535) | Soil microbial communities from Risofladan, Vaasa, Finland - TR-3 | ecosystem: Environmental > Terrestrial > Soil > Coastal area > Acid sulfate soil | place: Finland: Risofladan, Vaasa | collected...
TAGAAATATGACCAACAAAAGGAATATTATTTTATTTGGCATATCCTATTCCTCCCTTTTTGATGGTTTATAAAATATATATGTATACCCTATTGTGAAATTCAATGAATTAAGGTTAAAATCATCATCCACATAGTTATAACGGGCTGCCAGCTCACCGTAGAAGTCTCGGTTTATTGTCTGATTGAAGATACCGAAATCAGACCTCAGCTCTGCAAGAAAGTAACCACCTCGTGTCTTATACTTAATTCCTCCGCCTGCCTGTATGAAAAGATCCATAGAAATCCGGGAATTTTTTCTGTCTATCGCCGGCCCGGTAATTGTAATAGGGTTATTGAGATCAGTACCGCTTGAAATAGCCAGAGCCGATGATCCTAGTGTAATTGCCGGACCAAAACCCAATCGCCCGTATAATGTCAATTTATTAAAGCTTTTAATATTATAGGTAACACTCCATGGAATTTCAATTCTTCTCTGTGTTTCGGTATAATCAGTAATGCTATAATCTAAAAATTCCTCAATGTATGTAAAAGATAACTGGGAGTACCCTGGTTCAATATTTATTTCCATGTTTTTGCTTAGCTCAAATTTCGCTTCGAGCGAAGCAAACAGGTTTATAGCTTTTGAACTGTAACTACTTTCTCCGGGCTCCCCTGAAATAGATTCATTATTGATAAAAGTAAGGAATGGTAAGTTGGTACCCAGATGGAGTGAAATTTGGACAATCGGGTTTACTCTAAAATTATTATACAGATGGACAAAACTGGAGTGATCGGTAGGACTGAGCTCGTATTCAGGATTCTTTCTCAGGAAATCGAGCATGGTAGAATCTGCTATCTCAAGTTTATCATTAAACAGATAGACCTGAATAAGCAGCTTATAGGCTGCCAGTGACTCCTCACGGTTGAATCCGGTTTTAAGACATTCCCTCAGCATGGCAGGAACCTGTTCCACCTGTCCCCTGTCAAAGAGCGATTGTGCATTTGCAAGTTTTTCAGCACAGCTTCCTTCTTCCTGGGAATAGGTAATCAAAGACATCAACCCAAACAATAGAATTGACAAAATATTGAGCCGAAAATTAATCTGATAACGAATTTTCATTAGCTGATAACATTATTTTATTGCATTTACCTTTATATTATAACTCTTTTCAGGGCAAGTATTCTCAAGAGGTATTTCTTTCGCAACATAAGTGTTCCATTCAGTCTGTGTCATGTTCCTGGATACAATATTGCAGATATCCTGAACAAGATAGTCAACATGAGTAGGACGGCTTAACAGGTTATTTGCGCCGGAATATGTGCTGGAAATTATCAGCTGGCCATCATTACTGAATTGCATTGCTAAAACCCAATCATCATTGTCGGTAAAGGTTAATGGTGGTTCAGTAAGGTCAGATGGGTCAGAAATATTAAATATTTTAAGGGTTTTGTCATTACTTGCGGTGGCCATTTGCTTAAGGGTTGTATTAAAACGGATATCATTTACCTGAGCGATATGAGCTTTCACCTCTGATATTTTCGCCCGTTTATTTATATCCCATAATTCAACCGTTCCGTTTGCATCTCCTATTGCAAGAAGACCATCAGGACTAAATCTTATCGTTTTAATATTTTTCCCAACTGTTTCGACCCTGAAGCTCTCAGAATTATTGTCAGGATCCCAGACAAGTACATTGCCATCGCTGCTAATACCTGCAATGAAATTACCATTTGAAGATATATCAATCGAAGTAATCTTTATTGATCCGTTTGTAATGTTGGTATTCGTCCTGGCTGCAAGATCCCATTTAAGAACCTTACCATCGAGAGATGCTGAATAGAGATGCTTCCCGTCAAAGGAGAAAATGAGTGATTTTATTTTACCTGTATGGCCGGTCATTTCAAATCCGACGCTGTTCCCTTGCAATGGTATCATTCTTATGGATGAATTTCCACTGCCGCAAGCAAGCCATGACTGATCAGGACTCACTGCAAGAACTTCAATAATATCTGTACCTGAGTAGACTATCTGAAGAGTCTGGTCTTTTCCGTCAAGTGACCATTTCAGAACTTTTCCATCTTCACCTGAGGTATAGAATTCCCTCTTCCCTGGCACATATGCAATACTTTTAATAGCGCCGCTATGTCCCTTAAATGACTTATAGTTTGTGCTTCCGTACTGGACTGCAACATTATACAAACCGGCATAGATATCAGCATCGTTTTCTAATCCCGCATTCTTCTTATTAAAGAGGTAGGCCTGGTAGGCAAGAAGAGTCTGAAGGTCTTTTTGCCCTCCTGTCTGCAGGGATTTAATCGACATAGCCTTCCCTATGGATAACATCCTGAGTCGTAAAGCATTCTCTCTTTCCCTGATAGCTTCCTGTTCATTTCTTATTGCAAGTTCTTTTGCTCGTGTGGCTGAATCAGTCTGTTGTTCCGCAATTGCAGTTTGTTGCTGGGCCACAGTGGCATTATATTTTGCAATTTTTGTTTGACTTTCTGCAACTATCCTTTGTCTTTCTGCTTCAGCAGCACTTAGTATCGCTTCAGTGGCACTGGAATCTGCTTTGGCTCTCTGTTCAACAGCTACCACTTTAGCTGAATCAGCTAAAACAGTCTGAATTTCTGCCAGCTTCCTGTTTTCTTCAGCCAAAATCCTTTGTCTGTCTGCAGCTATCTGCTGAACAAAGGCAAAGAGCATGAACCCAACTGATATAATAGCAGCAACACCTAGTATCATTGCGACTATCCGTGTTCTCTTCATCTGCTTTTTCTGCAGCCTTATCTTATTTTCCTCTTCTTCAAGATACTCCTTTTCACTTGTCCTCAGATAAACCATCGCCCTTTCAAAAGCAGGATTGTATCTTTCCGCCCACGTAAGTGTAGGTTTATGTTGATCGCGCCAGTTGATCGCGAGCTGAAGGTCAGGCGGTCTCCATAAACTTGTTTTGCCTTGCTGATACATAGCTGATGCATCAGATAATCTTACATACATCTGAACTGATAAAGCCTCATCCTCAACCCACTCCCTTAATCGGTCCCATAGTCGCATAAGGCTTTCATGTGAAAGGTCAATAACCGATTCATCGCTGAGAGGAACATTCTGACGTGGAGTGATAAATGATCGTGAAGGGATCCTGAATTTTTCAACTACTTCAAATAACTCTTCACTGGTACATGATGCAATGGATTTTACCGCTACAACTCCTGAAGGATGCCTTAAGCCCTTATTATCAGAACCTTTCTCTGTAATAGTCTTGAACATCATTTCACAGATCTCCTTACCACGAAGGCTTAGTTCTTCATAGGCTTCATTAGCATGGAGAGACATTGCATCACTCATAGTCCCAACCGACTCATAATCGGTTTTGCTTATCATTCTGTCAGGTTCGTCAAGTTCCTGCCAGTGACTCCATGTTCTCATCATGGCATGCTGTAAGACAGGAAGCTGATCGGTCCTGTCACCAATATCATTAAGAAGTATTTCAACAAGTGCAGGATCAATGACTGCCCCTGCATATTTTACAGGCCCCTCAATAGCAGCCCTGTAGTTCTCTTTTCCCATATGAGGAACCAGGTAATTACTATTATTAATGAGTTGGGTAAGGCCCTGGTAGTGTGCGCATTCTCCAATGAAATCAGAACGCATTGTAACAATAGTAAAGACATTTACGGCAGACTGGCTAACAGCGTTAACCATAGAATCAACAAACTTAGCAGTCGGAGCAACAGAAGTATCCTTCTTTCCAAGGGAACTATATCTGAAAAGTTCCTCGAATTGATCAACAACCAAAAGAACTTTTTCGTTAGAATTTATCAGGAACTTTTTCACAACTGCAATAATACCTTCCGGATTCTCTTGAAGTTCAGCAAGAATATCGTTTCTGTCAATCTTATTCTGTCCAATAGCTGAAGCATCAATTGATATTGCTTCAGCCAGGTTAGCAAAAGGATCATTCCCTGGTCTGAAAGAGATAATTCTCCAATCGGAAGATTCTTTCATTTGTAAAGATCTGACCCTTGGCAGCACCCCGCAATAGATGAGTGAAGACTTTCCACTTCCTGAAGCGCCAATGACAGTAACAAAGCGGTTCTTCACTAACTTTCCAAGAACCTCTGCGCTCTCACCTTCCCGTCCAAAGAACAAATCACTTTCTTCAGGGGCAAATGGCCGGAGTCCAGGATAAGGATTGAAGTTTTTTATGTCTCTATTTGTTCCCATTATAATAAATTTCCTTACTATATTTTAATACCTATTACAAGAATATCATCTACCTGTTCTTCCTCACCTCTCCAATCATCCAATCTTTTCTGCAGCAGCTCTTTCTGGTCTTCCATTGGCTGAGAATTTATTTCCAGGAGGAGTTCTACGAATCTTCTGAACATGAATTTTTTACTGTCAGGCCCTCCAAACTGATCAGGATAACCATCAGAAAAAAGATAAAGACTATCTCCTTCAATGAGATCGATCTCATTATTTTTAAATTGCTGTGGTTTGATTCCATCAAATGCTCCAATTGGGAAACGATCTCCTTTATATTTAGTAACCTCATTATTCCTAATTAAAACCAGAGGGTTATTCGCACCAGCAAATTCGACCTTTCTTGCCTCAAAATCGAAGACACAGAGTGACATATCCATCCCATCTTTGATTGACTCATCACACTTATTCTCGTTAAGAGTTGTTATTACACCCATGTTAAGTTCATTCATAATAGTATTAGCGGTGCGGGCTTTATGAACGTTTACAGCATGATTAAGTTGGTTATGACCTACAATTGACATAAAGGCACCGGGTACACCATGTCCGGTACAGTCAACAGCAGCTATCATAAAGAGTCCGTCAGCTTCATGTACCCAATAAAAATCACCACTAACTATATCTTTTGGAAGATATAAGATAAAATAGTCTTTCAGGCATCTGCCTATCTGACTAAATGATGGTAATATGGCATTTTGTATCCTGCGGGCATAAAAAATACTATCCATTATATGTTTCTTCTGCTCTTCAATTTCCTCTTTTTGATGTTCAATCCGCAGAGTTCTCTCTTTAACTTTCTCTTCTAATTCATAGTAATAGCTTTCCAACTGGGCAATCATCATATTGAATTTCTCGGAAAGCTTTGTAATTTCATTATTTCCAGATACGTCAGCACGTTCCCTTAGATTTCCGTTTGTTATCCTGTCAACATTCTCGACAAGCTTTTTAATAGGAAGAGTTATTACTTTTGTTTTTCTGTATATAAGGGTTGTAAGAACCAGCATTGTGATTATAAATATGAGAATAAACCGTTTTGCTTCAACCTGGAATAATGCCTTCTGTACTGTACGGTCAGATATAATCCTGATAACTGAACCCTTATAAAGGCTTGAATTTGGCTTATCATTTGTAGAAGATCTTTCCATATAGATATAGTGGTAGTGATACCATGAATCACCAACCTGCTCCATGAAACTGATAGTATCCTTGTCCTGAAAAGCTTTAAGCAGAATATCATTTTGGCTTTCAATAACCAGAGCATTTTTATTCATACTGAAAGGGGCATCTGCCATTAAAAACAGTTCAACGTCGATTATCCCCTCCGTTTCACTTTTCAGTTCATTCTTTGTATCCTCAATAGCCTTTATTATTTCATCAACCTGCTGTGAATAAGCCCCAATTTCAATAATATACTTCCCATCTCTGGTTGTCTGATAAGTATACTTTTTAGGCCTATTGGTCTTATGCTCAACTGCAAAGCGATCTGAAACAAACTCTTCAGACATGAATATTCCCTGAAGGTACTTCTTCGTGTTTTCACCCAGGCTGTATAAATTAAAGCCAAGATCTTGTTTCAATGTTGTATTAATAATTACACCCTCCGTAGATATAACATAAAGATCTTCATTAACAGGATCCATGCCTATTTTTCCTGCAATAACTTTCAGATCAAGGTCTTCAATATTATCTGTGTTGGCAAAATAACTATTTATCAGAATTGAGCTAAGTTCTTTAAATCTAATATTAAATTCCCCTTCAATCAGGTTTATAGATATATCCTGGAATTTCAGAATTTTTGTAACTTCATTTGCAATAAGCTTGTTTTTTTCATCAGTACCAGAGACCAATATAGAGCGGGTTCGCTGAAAATTTATACCAGCAAATACAAGTAATGCCACTAGTGTAGGTAATGCAATATTGAATATCAACTGACGGAATATAGTTGTCTTTCTTGAAGCCATTATTTATCAGGTTATTTTTCGTATTTTTCTATATATTTAAATAACTCAATCGAATTGTCGGGGAACTGATAATTAAAATCGTCAATAGCATGTAAAGGCAATATGTAATAAGAGGTATTATCCTTACCCTGAAATTTATCAACAGAGTCTTCCATCTGCACAGAATAATGAATATATACCTCTTTTTCTGCCTTATCTGATGATAGGGCCCAAATAATTGAATCTTCCGAATACAAGGGGGAGTCGGGCTGAAAAGTTTTCATGTAATTCATAGCTCCAGCCAATGACAAAAGCTCCTCCTCAACTATTCCCTCAAAACAAGTTGAGAGAAATTTGATTCTATCAAAAATTAACTCCTCGTCATCAGACTCTCCATTAGTTATTTTATCAAGCTTGCTTTTTATTGTAACAGGTAATCTGATTGAAGCTGATTTATATAACTCCCGGCTTGACCGGGCAATCAACCTTGCAGACTCTTCCTGCAAAATTACTTCAGGACTGAAAAGAAGAGCCACGACTGATTCGGCCAGATCATCGCCTTCAATCTCTGATAAATTCCTTAGCACACAAGATTTGATCCAAATACTGAGAAAATTATAATCACGGTTAATTATATCTTCCAGGAGTTTATTGTATCGTGGAATTTCGCCAGGAAAAAATTGAAAAAGATTCTTCAGCTTTTCCTCATCCGGAACAATGTCGAGCAGGGAAATTAATTTTGGTTTAATTGAATCATCAATAACAATGTCCATCATTTCGAGAGCATAATTGACACTTTCAACTGTGTCACTTTCGAGATTTTCCCTGATTTTAGCAACAGAACCAGAATCATATGTTATTGAAAGTGTATTAAACAGGAATCTGTTCCATCTGTTTATCTCTTTTCTCATCTCAGCAAGAAGAAAAGCATCATCACTTTTTTCAAGGCATATTTTTGCAGAAAGATTCCAGGTCATTAAGCCAAGAATATCCGAAATAAACTGGTTAAGACGATCTTTCTCCTCAGCAGAAGGTGTTATCTCGCAGGCAATAAGACATTTAAGTGTAACCTCTTTCAATATCCTTGAGTTTGACCATAGTCTGGAGAAGAGGAATCCAGTGCTTTCCTTTGTATGTGCTTTACCCAAGAGCCTCAGGATCGTTTTGCTGGTATTGGTGTTACCTGATGCCACAAGATAATACCTTATCAATTCATCCACTGCATCGGCACCAAAGATGCTGAGGACTTCAGAAGCATCCGCTTCCAGTCCTGATATATTAAGGCATTCACACACCTCTGGTAACATGTCGGACAATTTAAATTTACCAATCATAAAAATTGACAGTCTCTTTGATTCAACTGAGTTATCCCTTAAAAGTCTAAGGATTTCTGTTGTTTGTGGCAATCTTGTTCCGGATAATATTTTCTTTGCATAAATTATTTTTTCATCTTCCTTTTTTCCAATATTAGAATTCTTCGTCATTTCTTTGATCAATTCAGACGATTGCTGTCGGATTTCATCATCAAATTTATTATTGGAGTCTATATATTTCAGAGCAGGAATTAGAATGATATCATTTTTTGCCTCTGAATAATCGATTATCTTTTTGAAATACCATCTGTTCTTAGTAGTATCAAGCACAGAATAATCTCCTGAGACAAGACTGAAATAACTCTTTTTGAAAGCTATTTCACCTGAGAATCTGTTTTTAAAAGTACCCTGTTCATCACCAGTGTCTGTTACAGACTCATCGCTACCACCTGACTCAAGAGCTTTTCTGATAGATTTTCTGTATTCTTTATATAACTTTAGTGCAATAAAGACCCATAACAGAATGATGAAGGACAGGACCCAGGAAAAATGAATCAGTTTAATAAAGCTCAGAACACCAAGACCTGCCAGAACAAGCCCCGATAATAATGCTGCAATCTCATTAACTGTTCCGTCCATAGCTGACTGAATCTCATAACGAACTTTCTCATCAATCGTCTGATAAATGACTTTAAATGAAGGAGATTCTATTGAGTCTTTCAGCGATTTTGAGAATAGTCTGCTCAGAGCCATAAGCAGGAAAAATATCAGAAAACCACTGGTTGCTTCGGGGGTATACCCCATTAGCATCCCAATAGTTATAGCTAATACAGTAAAAGCAGCTACAAGTATAGGAGAGATAGCAAGGCAGGTTCGAAGTCCGTAATTCCTGATGAGATATGAAAATACAAGCAATTTTACCAGAAGAGTAAAAATCATCATACTCCCTGTGAAGATACCCAGGAATCTGGCCATGTCTGCTTCAGCAGGATACTGTTCTCTGGTGACTGCCATAAATGAATACTGGACAAAAAATGCAGTTATGACAGACAGGGCAATAAAAGCACCCATAATTCTGGTATATCGATCTTCGCGAAATATAGCAAAAAAAGAACCTTTTGCTTTCTTTTTCTCTGTTTCATTCTCTCTGCTTCCGGCAACCATTTTGAAACGAGCCCCAATTATTATCTGAAAAACAGTAGCAACTAAAACAGATGAGACACTAAATAATAAGATATTATGAGAATCAAAATTAAAAGACAAAAGTACCGGGATAGCATAACAACTGACAATTATACCAATTATTAGACCGACATCGACGAGCCCGAATAATCTTTTTCCTTGCCTAAGTGTAAATAAACGACCCGTTGTTCCCCAAAATCCCAGCATTGCCAGAATGTTTAATGGCCCCAGCATAATAAACACTATAAATATCACCCATGGTTCTGGTAAAAGGATAAGTGCCACCCATAGAATCAGTGTCAGCAGGGTTACAACAATAAGGTTAATAACAGCAAAGTTTTTGAACTTAATCCTGGCTTGCAACCAAGTATATAAAGATGTAAGGATAATGCCGCCAATTCCGGAAACAACATATCCTTTTGCCATCATTTTTTCGTCAAAGATTGCCAGAAATAGAGAGTGTGCACTGATATCGAAGGCTCCAAAAAAAACTCCAAGAAAAACTGATTGTGCCAATAACATCGAAACCATAGATTCCTCCCCGGATTCTACCCCAAGGAGAGAAAACAACCTATCTCTCATATTTTATCCAATTACAAATTAAATCACACTAAATTAGTAATAAAATCCTAATTGAGAAGACTATAAGATTTTTTTTAACAATGATTTAGGATGTTGTTAAAGAAATAACAAAATCGCGACTTTTTATTTGTTAATAGAAACGGGTGAGAATCAGATATTCCATGGTTTTTTCAGATGCGGGAGCAAGGTATTGACATCTAAATTAAACCCTGGAACAGTAATGTCAGCACGGTTATACCATTTTTCCCTATAATTGAGTTTTTCCTCAATGAAACCTTGCAACATATCAATTTTTATATCTTTTAACAGAGGCCTCTCTCCAGCTGAATCAGATAGCCGGCTTTTCAATTGTACTGGGGTAAGCTTCATGTAAATTGTTAGTCCTGTCTCAAGCATATAATCCATATTATTACTATGGCATGGGGTTCCTCCACCTGTTGATATTACAGTTTTTAAATCAGTTCTATGACCTGTAAGTAGCTCTGATTCAATCTCTCGAAAATGTTTTTCTCCAAATTTGGCAAAGATTTCCGGGATTGACATTCCTGAATGCTCTTCAATACTTATATCAAGATCAACGAATGACCAACCCAGAAGTGAAGCCAGTCTTTTACCTGCCGTTGACTTACCACTTCCCATAAACCCAATAAGATATATTATGTTGTTGTTGAGCATCATAACTCAAGCTTCATCTGTGCAGGATCGTTCGGATTAGCATGCGGTTGTTTATCTTCCTCAATCTTAACCTCTGCTTCAACGACTGTTTCCTTAATGACAACAGGCTCAATCTCCTGGATATTTTCCACCAGGTAGCTGGTAATACGTTTCCCTTTAGCCTTGAAACTCTTCACACCAATAAATTCGGCAACTTCAATAATCTCGTTCTCCCTACTTTTATGCTTACCTCCAAAATGAATTTCAAAACGCGGATATTCTACCTCAGTTATACTAATCAGTTTCGATTCAGGATTTTCATTAATGAAACATTGCGGCTTCTCCGACTCCTCAATGGTGAACCTTTTAATATAGTAATAGTTCATTTCAGCATCCCAGTAGACAACTGAATAAACGGTCCCTTTCCTGAATTTTTCTATTATCAGTATGTTATCCTCAAAATGGTTTGAAAGGTCAAATCCCGGGTTTCTGAAGAACCCGTTTTTCGTAATGACAAGCAATTTATCATCGGCACTGAATTCACCAAGGAAAAGACCCCTGCCATCAACATTAAGCCTGAATACTGCATCATCGAACCATATTTTTCTTCCACCGAGGGTTGAAAGACCCTTCTCTTTTAAACTGATTTTATGAACAGCATTCTTGGTCAGAATATTTCCCATAGAGGACTTACCCTTTATATTCATCTGACCAAAATCAAATTCGAAAACAAGCTTCTTGAGTCTGGCTTTTGGTTTATGATGCACTTTTATTACTTCAGCTTCGCCATTTGGATTTGCACTAAAATATAAAATTTTTGATCCTTCGGTTCCCCTCGTAAGATTATATTCTTTGTCATGTGTGAGACCTGAGATAGCACACCTTTTGGCAAGGACGGGACCCGTTTTACCATTTTGGTAAACTACATTATAAATGGTTCGCTCATCATTTTTAAGAAATATCTGAGCATAAAGGATATCATTCCCCACAAACACTTTGTCGGATACCTTTGTAATGAGATAAACTCCATCCCTCCTGATTGCAATCACATCATCAATATCTGAACAATCACCGACAAATTCATCTTTTTTAAGGCCGGTCCCGATAAAACCCTCCTTATAATTAATATATAGTTTCGCATTATTCGCCACAACCTTGGATGCTTCAATAGTATCAAAACTCCTTATCTCTGTTTTTCTCTCCTTTCCTTTTCCGTACTTTTTCTTGATCTGCCTGAAATAATAAATTGAGAAAGGTATAATGTTATTAAGATGATTCTTTACCTCTTCAAGTTCAGTCTCAATTCCTTTTATTCGTTCGTCAGCTTTTTTAACATCAAATTTCGAAATTCTCTTGATTTTAATTTCTGTTAATTGGATAATATCCTCCCTTGTCACTTCCCTCAGGAGGAGCTTTTTGAATGGATCAAGTCCCTTGTCGATTGCTGTAATCACCTCTTCCCATGTTTCACACTCTTCTATATCGCGATAAATCCTCTCCTCAATGAATATCCTTTCGAGTGATGACATATGCCACTCTTCCTGAAGCTCACTCTTCCTGATTTCAAGTTCAGATTTAAGAAGTTCAACCGTATTGCCGGCAGAATGTTTCAATATGGGACTAACTCCCATAAATGAAGGTTTATCATCAATTATTACGCAGGTATTTGGCGATATTGAATATTCACAGTCGGTAAATGCATAGAGGGCGTCGATAGTCTTATCCGGAGAAATACCAGGTATAAGATGTATTACGATTTCAACATCAGAAGATGTATTATCATCGATCTTTCTAATCTTGATCTTTCCCTTCTCATTTGCCTTTATTATTGATTCGATGAGGGTAGTCGTCGTTTTACCATAAGGAATCTCAGTAATTACAAGGGCTTTTTTATCAATCTTTTCAATCTTTGCTCTGGTCTTTATAACACCTCCCCGCTGGCCATCATTATACCTCGAAACATCTACCATGCCCCCTGTTGGGAAATCAGGATAAATTACAAAATCATTGCCCTGCAGATAATCAATTGTAGCATCAATGAGTTCAATAAAATTATGAGGCAGGATTTTGGATGCAAGCCCAACTGCAATGCCCTCCACTCCAAGTGCCAATAGCAAGGGGAACTTAACCGGAAGTGTAACAGGTTCTTTATTTCGTCCATCATATGATAGCTTCCATTCAGTTGTCTTGTGATTAAAAACTACTTCAAGTGCAAATTTGGACAGTCTGGCTTCAATATATCTTGGAGCAGCTGAGCTATCACCTGTCAGAATATTACCCCAGTTACCCTGCATATCTACAAGTAGATCTTTCTGCCCAAGTTGAACAAGGGCATCACCAATTGAGGCATCTCCATGGGGATGGAACTGCATTGTATGGCCGATAATATTAGCAACTTTGTTATAACGCCCGTCATCCATCCTCTTCATTGAATGCAAGATACGACGCTGAACAGGCTTTAGACCATCATTCAGGTGCGGGACTGCCCTTTCAAGAATAACATATGAAGCATAATCGAGGAACCAGTCCTGGTACATGCCCGACAAAGCAGTTACAGAATGCAGCGGATCCGGTACTTTCGAAACCTCTTCATCACCTTCTGTATTGTTAATATCAAGATCTATCTCTTCCATATAAAATCTGCACTTCCTGATAAAATTTTTCTAACTACCCTCCTCTGTCATATCTTCCTCAACCCTAAGGTTCTCAATTATAAAGTCCTGCCTGTCAGGAGTATTTTTTCCCATATAAAACTCAAGGAAACCATTTATTGAATCATTTTTTTTCATCCTGACGGGTTCCAGTCTCATATCTTTTCCAATAAAATTCTGAAACTCATCAGGAGATATCTCTCCCAAACCTTTGAATCGCGTAATCTCCGGTGATGGTCCCAAAGCGGTAATTGCTTTTGCTTTCTCCTCTGAAGAATAACAATATCGTGTTATTTTCTTATTTCTTACACGAAACAGAGGTGTTTGAAGAATGAAAACATGACCCTTTCTGACCAGATCAGGAAAGAACTGAAGAAAAAACGTAAGCAGGAGCAGCCTGATATGCATCCCATCAACATCAGCATCTGTAGCAACTACTACATTGTTATATCTTAAATTTTCTATTCCATCTTCAATATTAAGCGCAGACTGAAGAAGATTAAACTCTTCATTCTCATAAACGATCTTTTTTGTGAGACCAAAAGAGTTTAGCGGTTTTCCCCTCAGACTAAAGACTGCCTGTGTTTCAACATTTCTGGATTTAGTTATTGAGCCACTTGCTGAATCCCCCTCTGTAATAAAAATTGTGGAATCAAGCTTGTTTGTAAAATTGGTATTATAATGTATCCTACAATCCCTGAGCTTTTTATTATGCAAGCTAACCTTTTTTGCCCTTTCGCGGGCCATTTTCTGGATCGATGATATAGCTTTCCGATCCTTCTCAGAGTCCTGTATCTTTTTAAGTAAGATTCTGGCTGTTTCAGGGTTTTTATGAAGATAATTGTCTACCTGTTTCTTTATAAACTCAGTTATAAAATTCCTGACTGATTGCCCCCCGGGTCCCATATCTTTCGACCCCAGTTTTGTTTTTGTCTGCGATTCAAAGATCGGTTCTTCAACCTTTATACTGATTGCAGCAATTATTGATGATCTGATGTCGGATGGATCATAATCCTTTTTATAAAAATCTCTTATTGTCTTTACAATGGCCTCCCTGAAAGCAATAAGATGTATTCCACCCTGAGTGGTATTTTGCCCGTTAACAAAACTATAGTAATCTTCACCATACTGTAAGCCATGCGTAAAAGCAATCTCAATATCTTCGTCTTTCAGATGTATTATGGGGTAAAGACCCTCCTTACTCATGTTCTCATTAAGCAAATCAACAAGCCCATTTCGGGAGAAAAACTTATTACCGTTAAAATTGATTACCAGTCCTGAATTAAGATATACGTAGTTTTTCAACATGGAATCTACGTATTCCGATATAAAATAGTAGTTCCCGAACATCTCTTCATCGGGCTTAAATATCACCTCAACACCATTTTCTTCATTTGTCGGCATAAGAGGATAGTCCATAACTGTTATCCCATGCTCAAACTCAGTTGCCTTAGCCTGACCTTCACGGATCGACCTTATAACAAAACTGCTGGATAGAGCATTTACTGCTTTAACTCCTACACCGTTCAGACCTACTGATTTTTTAAATGCTTTTGAATCATATTTTGCCCCGGTATTCATCTTTGAAACAACATCCAGTACCTTCCCAAGGGGGATGCCTCGTCCGTAGTCCCTTACTCTAACCTCCTTGCCATTTATTGAGACATCTATCTTTTTGCCATTTCCCATCATGTACTCATCAATGGCATTATCCATAACTTCCTTAATAAGTACATAAACACCATCATCCTGGGAAGATCCGTCGCCAAGTTTCCCAATATACATACCTGGTCTTAACCGAATATGTTCTCTCCACTCAAGGGTTTTAATATGCTCTTCAGAATATCCAACTGACATTTTGCAGAATTTTTGCGCAAATATAACTAAATACAAGAGTCCCTGTTCTCCAATTTTTCAACAATCAGCCGAAATATTAACCCAGGAATAGCTACAATTTGAACTTGGTTAAAATATTTATCTGATTAATTGATGATTACGAATTCATTATAAGTGTTGATAAATGACAAGCAACATAAAGACTGGATACAATTTATATTCAAATTCCCATCTGTTTCATAAGCAGAGTCGCATTCATCTTATGTGTTATCCCATAATAAAAACCCAACAATCAGAAGAACAAGTGATAAAATTGCAGTAGCAGGGAGAAAATACATCAGGAATTTCCTTACTGATGTTGACTTAGTATCACTATTATCCCCCATCCATTTTAAGAGACCATTAATATGTCCCTTTTTTAGAGGATTGCTCAAACCTGATGCCATAAATTCATGTCTCCAATTCTCTTTCAGGGCAAGTTCCCTGATTACTTCCTGGCGTCTTTTCAATTCGGCTATCAGCTCTTTTCCCATTTAATTAAATTGTTAATGCAACAACTTTTAGAATACTTCTGCTGTTATAAAGATCAGCTCCGGTTTGGTCAAAATCCCATGTCCACTCTTCACTAAACTTACCGGAAGGCAGTTTTGTTGCCAAAGTGGGAATTGTCGTAATATTTCCGGATTTATTGGTAATAACTTCAGCAACATCACTGATCAACACTGATTTGTGCTTTTTCAGAAAATCAAGATGTTTTTTTTGTATCTCAGTTCTGAATTGGTTAAACTTTTCCTCACTAATTTTTGATCTCTTTTTTAGAAAATCTATTAAAAGAGATTCAAGCTGGGTAAGAATATTCAGCGATATTACCATCCCAGGGTCATTTTCTGGCAAATATTCAGGGATAATGATATTATCTAATGATTGTAATTTATTAAAGAAATAATTTCTTCCTGCTTTATTCCAAACCTCCTCTATTAAACCTCCAGTTACATCAAGCTCAACCAACTCTACATTATCAAGTCCTCCGGCCTGGGCAGTTACATCAGGTGGATGAATAATATCAACAAGGCAAATGTTTTTGGTTCTTTCAATCATCTCCGCAACAGGCAGTTCAAGCAGCCATCCACTACCAAGAACTGTGACCTTCTGAGGTTTATAAAAGTCCAACGCTTTTAGAATAAAATTCCTGCAATGATCAAGATGATTATCCCAGCCCCCACTCTCATTCAAATGACGGTGTATCAGCCCATTCTGATAATTATAATAACCCATTTTATTTAGTATCCTTCTATAAGAAGTGGTATGTGTCATTGAACTTCAGTTTTTATTCTTAACTCTTTCAACTCCCTTTTCATCAATGAACTTAGTTTAATCGCCAGCTCTTCAGGAGTATAATTAGGAAATGATGATGGATAAACCGGATCAAGCACCCTGATCCTGATATGGTGACCACTACTGAAAATCAGGCCATGCTTGGGAAGTATTCCTCCTGTCCCATCGATCATAACAGGAAGAATAGGAACATTAGCATCAATAGCCAACTGAAATGCTCCTCTCTTAAAAAAGGCTATCTCTTTATCAGGAGAACGTGTTCCTTCAGGAAAAATCATAATTGAGATTCCCTTTTTCAAAACAACTATTGATTTAAAAACATTCATGTCAATACCTATTGGCCAGGGGTCACAAAACCTCCGGTAAGTCTTGTTAGCTCAGTGTTTGAGCCTATCAGGTTATAGTCGGAATTAAATACTATATTTCTTGGTATTTCAAATGAATTATTAATTGCATACCCAACAATGAAAATAAAGGCTGCAATAACAATGATTCGTCTGTCTATCTTCTTCATATTGTAATGTTTATTCTAAACTATCTTTTTTGACAACTCCCTCTATCGTTTTATTCCCTTAAAAATATAACTTAATGTAATAAACGAAATAAGTTATCTATGGTTCAGATTTTTGATGTTTTTTATTATTTTTTAACTCCATTCATAATTATGAAATGCTTAATCTCTGTAATTCAAAAGAAATTAAAAACCTCTTCTTCTGTTATTAAACAATCTTCTTCATTAATGGCCTTCAAAATATCAGGAACATTATGTCTGCATCCAACCAGTCTTTTTGAGGCCGATATCAGTTGATCACTCCCTTCCATAAAACATTCACTTATTAGTCCATTATTAATAACCATACTACAAGAATGCTTTATTCCAAATATTTGAAAATTATTATTAAAAGTATATTCCGGACCATAAGCCCAGTTCCACTCCCATGTTCTATACTTATTTTCTGCAAGCTCTTCCGCCTCCTCTTTTTCAGAAGGAGACAACTCAAATATTGAGGCAACAGGTATATTTTGGAGAAAGAAACCCATCATTTCTGACTTGAATTCATCAATATCACGCTTACCTTTCAATTTTTCATTCAGATTCATTACAGAAGATGGGTTTGACCTCACAGCTCTGGTCGCATATAAAGAATCGTTTTTCACCAAAGAATTCCTTAATGTGTCGAGCGAACTGTTGAACAGCAATGTCCCATGATGAAGGACTCTGTTTCGATGAACATGTTCGGCATTTCCTGATATTTTAAATCCTCCAACCTTAAGGTCATTTTTACCTTCGAAGGTTGCTATAATCCCAACTGATGATAAAAATTCAATAACCGGAAGAGTATACTTCCGGAAGTCAATCTGTTTTCCGGACTCACTCTGGACAATAAAGGTGAAATTCAGGTTACCCCAGTCGTGATACACTGCTCCTCCACCCGAAATCCTTCTGATAACAGGAATATTATTTTCAACAACAAACTTAGTATTGATCTCACTGTAAGCAGACTGATGTTTCCCAATGATGACGGAAGGATTATTGATACCTAGTATTAAATAATCATCGTTCTTATTTTTAAGGAGCAATTCTTCAATCGCAAGATTAAAGAAGGGGTCGTTTGATTCAAGGTTAATACAATTCATCCTCAATTAACTCAATTCTTAAACTTGCCATTTTATCTTACTGTCTATCAATACATAAAGTTTATAAACACTCCAACCGCATAATGCCCCGAGTAATGACCCGCAGATTACATCTCCAGGATAGTGAACTCCAAGATATATTCTGCTATAGCCTACAACTACTGCCCAGATAATGATACCAGTGGAATACCACCTGTTTTTAATAAAAAGCAAGCTGATTACTGCAACATTAAATGAGTTAGCTGCGTGCGACGAAACGAACCCGAACTGTCCCCCACATTGACCTTTGAAAAGGTGAACAAGACCATCAAGAGCTGGTTCGTGACATGGACGCAGCCGCTGAAAAAGATTTTTAAAGAGGTGTACTGAAGCCTGATCGGCCAGAGTAACAGCCAAAATAATAAATAAGAAAATAATAATAAACTTTCTTTTGTACTTAATCCCAAGGAAAATCAGAATAGCAAGATAAAGAGGAGCCCAAATCACTTTGCCACTAATAACATGCATCACCTGATCCCAGAAAGGAGAATAAAATGAGTTCAAAAACAGAAATAACTGTTGATCAAGTTTTTCAAGCATAAAATGTCAATCAATCATTATTTAATACTTTCCAGATCATATCTTTGAGGGTGACAATTCCCTGATTTGTCAGAGAGGAGATAAACACTCTGGAAATATCAGGAAGGTCATTCCTGATCTCATCCATTAACTCTTCATCAAGCATATCGGATTTTGAGATTGCCAGAACACGTTTCTTATCAAGCAACTCAGGGTTATACATCTTCAGTTCATTGATTAGAATCTCATATTCCTCTTTGATGCCCTTACTGTCAGCCGGAACCATAAAAAGTAACATTGAGTTTCTTTCTATATGCCTCAAAAATCTTATTCCAAGCCCTTTTCCTTCATGAGCCCCCTCTATTATCCCGGGAATATCAGCTAAGACAAATGACTTATCATCCCTATAGCCTACTATTCCCAGATTAGGAACCAGAGTAGTGAATGCGTAATCTGCAATTTTAGGTTTTGCATCAGAAACAACCGACAAAAGTGTTGATTTTCCTGCATTAGGAAAACCAACGAGTCCAACATCAGCAAGTATCTTTAGCTCAAGAATGAATGTATCTTCAATTCCTGACTCCCCTGGTTGAGCATACCTGGGAGCCTGGTTGGTAGATGATTTAAAATGACTATTTCCTTGCCCTCCTCTACCTCCTCTTACCAGTATCTTCTCATCATCATGACTTGTTATCTCAAATAGAACCTCACCCGTTTCACTGTTTTTAGCAATAGTTCCGAGAGGAACCTGAACAACAACATCTTTCCCTTCTGCTCCGGTAGATTGCTGTCTGCCTCCGGAAACACCATTCCCAGCGAAAATATGACGTTGATATTTTAAATGTAAAAGGGTCCATAATTGATTATTCCCTTGCAGAATAATATGTCCGCCTCTGCCTCCGTCTCCTCCATCAGGTCCTCCTTTGGGTTCGAATTTTTCCCTGCGGAAATGAGCCGAGCCTGCTCCACCCTTACCAGAACGACAGTAAATTCTTACATAATCTACAAAGTTTGACCCTGTCATATTCTGTGGAATTAAAAGCTTTAACTCATTAGTTTCATGCTACCCATATACAATTCAGGCTTAAATACTCTGTGGCATTTAAAAAAGCTTTTTCACATAAATATTAAGCCTGTTAAAAATATCCTCTACAGAACCCATACCTTCAACTGACTGATATAAACCTCTCTCACGGCAGTAATTAATAATAGGTTCCGTTTTCTCCTTATATACATCAATTCTGTTTTCAATAACAGCTGGATCTTTATCATCAGCTCTCCCTGAAAGTTCAGCTCTGGCAATCAATCTCTTAACCAGCTCATCATGCGCCACATCGAGAACCAGCATCTTATCAATTTTCATACCTCTTTCATTTAGCATTTTTTCAAGAGATACTGTCTGGGCAACAGTCCGAGGGAAACCGTCAAAAAGGAATCCGGATGAACCTTTGGTATTATCGATCTTGTATGCAATCATTTCAATTACAACCTCATCAGGTACAAGCTCTCCCTTTGACATAATAAGGCTCATCTTCTTACCAAGCTTAGTCCCTGCAGCAATCTCAGCCCTAAGCATATCACCTGTAGATAGATGGATAAGATTAAATTTCCCTGCCAGCCTTACAGACTGTGTTCCCTTGCCTGAACCAGGAGGGCCAAAAATCAGAATATTAACCATAAATTATATATTAAAAATATTAAAAAATTATTGACTAATCACTATATTGAATTATGAGTGCTTAAAAATGCAAAAGTATCCTTTTTTTCGTTGTATTTCGCACCCTTAAGGTATTAATGTATATATAGATGGCAGGTTACGTCCATAACCATCATAATCGAGGCCATAACCTACCACAAATTCATTTGGTATTTCAAATCCAACATAATCAAGGGGGATATCTTTTGTATATGCCGCAGGCTTATGGAGCATGGTAGCTATTCGTACTTCAGAGACTTTTCTAATAACAAGCTCATCTACAATTCGTTCCAAAGTGTTACCGGTATCCACAATATCCTCTACAATTACTATCGACTTATTCTTGATATCCTCATTCCATCCTATAAGCTCTTTGATTGTTCCTGAAGAGCCTGTACCCTCATAAGATGCGAGTTTAACAAAAGAGATTCTCGCCTGAAGATTAATATGTCTGAAAAGATCCGCAGCAAAGAGAAATGCTCCGTTAAGAATCCCGAGAAAAACCACATCTTTTCCTGTCAGATCACTGTTTAACTGCATGGCTAGTTCTTTAATCCTCTTCTGTACAGCCTTTTCGGTGATCATTTCCCTGAATGTTTTATCAAGTATCCGGATTTCTTTCATAAAGGCAATTTTTGAATTGTCAGCCGGTGCGAAAATATGAAAATAATAGTTTATTTTTGTCCTGATCAGCAAGTTAAATTAAATTATTTTAAATGGAACCTATAGTAAGTATAATAATGGGTAGTACATCAGACCTTCCTGTAATGGAAAAAACAGCAGGGATCCTCAATGATTTCAAGATACCGTTTGAGATGAATGCCCTATCTGCTCACAGAACTCCCGGAGAGGTTGAGAAATTTGCAAAATATGCAGCGAAACGAGGAATAAAAGTAATCATAGCAGCAGCTGGTATGGCAGCACATCTGCCAGGGGTAATCGCTTCCATGACTCCAATTCCAGTAATTGGGGTGCCTATAAAAACTTCCCTTGAAGGACTTGATGCAATCTTTTCCATTCTTCAGATGCCTCCAGGAATACCCGTCGCGACTGTAGGTGTTAATGCCGCTCAGAATGCTGGAATACTGGCCGCCCAGATTATTGCTTCAGGAGATGAAAAGGTTATGAAAGAGGTAGTGAAATATAAAGAGTCTCTCAAGGAAAAGATTATTAAGGCTAATGAGGAACTGAAGAAGGTTAAATATCAATACAAAACAAATTAATAATAAGTCAGATTCTCTCTTCTCCTTCGCCCCCAACCCCCTAAAGGGGACTTAATTATCTCTTTATTCGAGATTTAGCCCCCCTTCAGGGGGAAATGGGGGGCAAATATCACAGAAAAATGTTCATTTCTAACAGACTTCAATATTTTTTTTGTATCTTGGTATTATAAATTTTGAAACGGTTGAGCTCGCTGCTTAAAATATCTGTTTCTGCTTTATTAGTATTTTTCTCTTTAACCGCTTCCGGTTCAAATCTTTATCGCCCTTCAGCCGGAGCTGGTGAAGCAGGAATGGGATACGTTTGTGTTATGAAGAACGGCTTCTGGAATTCGTTTCATAACCAGGCTTCTTTGGCATTTAACAGATCTCTGTCAATTGGATTCAACTACGAGAACAGATTTAACATTAGTGATTTGGGAACCCGCTCTGCCGGCATTACAATTCCAGCAGGAAGCTCCTCAATAGGGTTATTATATTCCAATTTTGGAAATACAGATTTTAAAAGAGAGAGGACAGGACTAGCATGTGGTATAAAGCTCTCAGATAAAATATCAGCAGGAGTACAAGTTGATTATCTTTCAGAAAAAACTTCAGAGGAGTATAGTAATAACCGCTCCGTTACATATGAAACCGGTATTCTTGTCACTCCATCTGAAAGATTAAGTGTAGGCATTCATCTTTTCAACCCTATACCCAACTCAATAAGGAAAACCTATTTACCTACAACACTAAGGATTGGAGCTGGAACAACTCTGAGCAAATCACTCTTCACAGGAATTGAGGCTGAAATCTCTACAGGGAGTAAGTTGATATTCAGAACAGGATTTGAATACGAGGCAGCAAAAAGATTTTGGCTTAGAAGTGGATTCAGTTCAGAGAACAGCTCATTCAGTTTCGGCCTTGGATACCTGGCAAAAATAGTACAGATCGATATTGGATTCTTAACTCATGAAAAACTAGGAGTAACATCTTCAATATCATTAATATTTAAAATCCATTAACCCTGGTTGATGATACGGCTTCTATTATTAATGCTTTTAATTCTATACTCATTTTCGAGTTTTAGTCAGGAAACAAACCTGTCAGAAGTCATTATGAATGTTGCAGAGGAGCTGGCAGCAGATGAAGCTGATCCTGAAGGGGTAGCAACTTATATTGAAAGACTTCAGGAACTTGCAGATGACCCTGTTAAGGTAAATACTTCAAATGTAGATGATATTTCAAGGTTGTTTTTTCTATCTGATTTCCAGGTAAAGGCATTAGCTGACTATTCTAAATCCTCAGGCCAGATAATTTCCATTTACGAATTGGCAAACATACCCGGATTTGACAAAAAAACAGCGGAGTTATTAATCCCGTTCATTACAATAAATGATAAAATAAATATTAAATCAGATGCTGTAAGATGGAGAAGTACATTAATAACAAACTTTTCCATCAAACCAGGAATTGAAGATTCAACATCATTAGGTTCTCCCTGGAAAATACTTACAAAATATAAGTTTACATCTGGCAGTTTATCCGGTGGACTAACATCTGAGAAAGATCCGGGAGAAAAATTTTTCTACAGCAGCCCTCCTCAAACCGATTTTCTGTCAGCTCATATTACATATAATGGAAGAGGTACTCTTAAAAAACTTATTCTCGGTGATTATTCTGCACGTTTTGGTCAGGGTACAACTATTAATACTGGTATCCGAACCGCTCTTTCCCTTACAGCCCCGGGATATATGTCAGCCAGAAATGAGATCAAACCATATACCTCAACCGATGAAAACAATTTCTTCAGAGGAGCGGCAGCAGAATTTTCCTTTAAGAATCTTGGTTTGAGCCTTTTCTATTCAAAAAATTATTTAGATGCCACTCTTGGCTCCTCTTCAGGATCATCAGAAGATTTTATAAAAAACTTCCATAAGACAGGGATCCATAATACCTACTCTCTGGTTCAAAAAAAAGATGCAGTTTCTGAAATAGCTATGGGAATGAATCTATCATATAATTTTAGAAAAATAAGATTTGGTTTGACATGGTCAGACAACAAATTTTCTCTGCCCGTACAACCAGAAACTGTCACTACAAATAATGTTTTTGCTTTCCAGGGGGACAGAAATACTCTATACTCAATCTACTATAACAGCCTAATTAGAAGAATATTACTGTATGGTGAATTATCAACAAACGAATTAAACCGGTACGCATTCGTACAGGGATTGTCATTCAGACCATCTGACAGGTTAGCAGTGAATCTTTTATACAGGAATTATGATGCCGCATATATGAGTTTTCACGGGAGGGGCCCAGGTAATAATTCAGTAACAGGTAATGAAAAAGGAATTCTCGGTAATTTTACATTTGAAGCAGCAAAACATCTCTTTATAAGTGCTGGTTTCGACAGGTACTATTTTCCATGGCTAAAATACCGGTGTTCGTCTCCCTCCCAGGGAACAAAACAGGAAGTCAGAGCTAAATTTATACCTTCAGAGAAACTTGCTATTGAAGCTACCTATAGTTATAAAGCTTCTATGGTTGATATTATTGAGCCTATCGGAATACCAAAGCTGAACAAGATTATCACAAAAAGAATTAAATGTTCTTTGCGCTATTTTTTGCATGAAGATCTGACTCTTGGAACACGAATCGACTATAAGGTTGTTGACCCATCGGGTAGTAAAGGCATGCTACTATTGCAGGATCTGATCTACAGGTTAAAACCGTTTCCGGTTACAGTATGGTTCAGATTTTGTATTTTCAATACTGATAATTGGGATTCCCGGCTATATACATATGAAAATGATTTACTGTATAGTTTCAATATTCCTGCATTATCGGGAAAGGGGAGTCGAAGTTATTTTATGGCAAAATGGGATGTCGCTGATTTTGCTGAGATAAGAATCAAATATGGAATCACCTCTTTGTTTGAAGATGGTTTTACTCAGAATAATAAGGATGAAATAAAGGTACAATTCAAGATTAGATTCTGAATTTCATCAATCCATGTAGCTGGAGTCAAATTAATATTCAATTATTATCAGGGACATGATTTTACTGAAAGACATGAAGTATGAATACTCTTTCAGCTATCCTGCTCACTATCTGGCTTCTTAATATCCTTTATATTAAGCTGGAGGTTCCTTCTTCCTCTGAATTCGTTCATCTCCAGAGAATAACAGATATCAACAGGATTCCCTTTCTTTATAAATTCAAAATGATCAGCCTGGTTAAAAGCAATGGCAGAGAAACTCCTTTGGCCTGACGACTCCTGACAAAGTTCCAGTTTCAGATGTTCCCCACTCGATCCAACCATACGCCCTGTACCCGTATCAAAAACATTTCGAGAGACAAATAAGGGTGATAGGTTTTCAGGTCCAAATGGCTGAAACTGGTTCATTGTATTAAAAAAACCTTCATTTATTTCCGAAAACGATAGTTCAGTATCAATAAACACCCGTGGAACAAGTTGTTCTTCAGTAATTGTACTATTAACATATTGCTCAAATCGCTCCATAAATGGCTCAATATTTTCCTTTTTCAGAGTTAGCCCTGCTGCATACATATGTCCTCCAA